>Ga0265338_10000724_pt1 | contig 56202 bp, 28 predicted proteins | sample 42126metaG_FD_193579 | JGI IMG/M metagenome (GOLD analysis project Ga0265338, IMG submission 193579) | Rhizosphere microbial communities from Carex aquatilis grown in University of Washington, Seatle, WA, United States - 4-21-26 metaG | ecosystem: Host-associated > Plants > Roots > Rhizosphere... | reverse complement strand
CGCTGCCGGTGAACAGTTTCACCGCGTCGCCGAGCAGGTAGGCAATGAAGTGAGAGACGTCGCGGTCGACGCAGAGGCGATCGCAGACAGTCGCCTGCTCCCACTCCGCAATAAGCCGCTTGCTCTCTGGCCACTTATTCAAAAGATCGCCGTAGATAGGTCCCGGAGATATGCAGTTCACCTGGATGTTATAGCGCGCAAACTCGATGGCCATGGTCTTGGTAAGCGACTCCACGGCGGCCTTTACGGTTGCCATGCACCCGAAATAATCCACGTAGCCATGACAAGCAGGCGAAGAAAGCGTGATGATCTTTCCGCCTCCGCGCCGCTTCATGAGATTTACCGCCCTGAGGGCGCACTGGTGAAGGCCGATCACATTGGTGCGGTAAGCCTTTTCGAAGTGCTCCGGAGTCAAATCCTCAAGCCGGCCCAGCATGCCGTTGGAAGCATTGCTGACGAAGAAATCGAGACCGCCGTAGGTCTGTTCAATCTGCTCGAAAATCGCTTCCACGTGCTGGGGATTGGCGACGGAGCCCCAGGCATGGATAGCCTTGCCGCCCGCCGCGACGATCTCTTCGACAGTCTTGTCGCCCAGTTCGCGTGAATGGAATGAGTTGACGATAACCGTTGCGCCGAGGCTCGCCAGGTATACCGCGACGTCTTTGCCGAGCGCGCGGCCAGACCCGGTAACGAGCGCGATTTTCCCTTCGAAGGGCTTGGTCTCGCGAGCCTGCACCGCGGGTGGCGCTTGTTCGACAAACCCGCCATTTCCGTGGCCCGCCCCGTTGGAAAGTCCGTTGGAATGTCCATTCAGACTGCCCGGCGCGTGAAGCGCGCCGTTGCCATTCGGAGCCTGAACGTATTTCCGCAGCGCCTCCGCGATCGCGCCGATTGTCTTCATGCTCTCGCGTGGAACGTCGAGCACTTCAGGCAGGCTGTAGCGCTCGCGGAGAACGGCGAATACTTCGCCGAGCTTCACCGAATCGATTCCGAGGTCTTCTTCGAGGCTGGCCGTCGGCTCAAGAATGTCGATGGGATAACGGGTAACTTCCGCGAAGATGGCGCGAACCCGCTCATCGAAATCTTCAGAAGTGTACGCAGGAGTCAGACTCACCGGTGTGGCTGCCTCGGCAAGCGGAGCAACGGGAGCGGGCGAGGCAGCGGACTTGTCGACCACATAGCGTGACAGGGCATCCGCAATTCCGGCGATCGTTTTCAACTGCTCCCGAGGCAGATCCATGGTGGCGGGCAGGCCGTACTTCTCGCGAAGAACTGCAAACACTTCGCCCAATTTGACCGAATCGATACCAAGGTCTTCTTCAAGACTGGCGTAAGGTTCAAGGATATCGACCGGATAACGGGTCACTGCGCAAAAGACGTCGCGGACCTGGTTATAGAAATCTTCGCGTGAGACAGCCGGCGCGCCATGCGACTTATGGCCGTTCCCGTTTCCATTCATGTGCGCGGCAGATAGCGGCGCTGAAAAATGATTTTGATCCATTTGCTCCCCCCGTTTACTTTCACGTGCGCGGCAGGTAGCGGCGCGACAAAGGAATTTTGATCCATGTGCTCCCGCAGACTAAAGCTACGCTGCAGACCATAAGAACTATGCAGTCTAGGACAACGCCGCAGACAAACGTCCATTCTGCAGACTATGGAATATGCTTTTGATATTAGCCAGCGAGTATGAAATATGTGTAATGGGACGGGGAATCAATCTTGGGGAATTAATCCTGTGTCGATTCTCACGCGCTATGTTGAGTTTGTCAAGAATTAGTTACTACTGAGCTATTACTTCTCGAGGAAAAAGTCATGAATCTCTCGCGGCTTGACCTAATCGAGCCCGGGATAGTCTTCGAGCGAGATCATTGTAGGTTCCGGCTTGGTTAGCTGTGCTCACTGCTAGTTCCTTAGTCAAGCGTTGTTATGGCAGTTAGTATGAGATCCGAAGTGCCGGCAACGGCAAGCCGGAAATGTCCTTGATAAGTACTGGCTTCAAAGAACTCAAAACTTCCCGAGAACTCTTTCGAGCGGTGAACCCTGACCAGATGCTCGGCACCGTCATGGATGTCGATTTCGAGAGTGGGCATGTTCCAAAGGCTGAGGGACCTGAAGCGCGGCGTTTTGAGAAGACATTCCCGCGCGCTCCACAGCAGCGTGTACAGCCATTCAGGATGCAATCCATGGGAGGCCGCGCAAGCGCCGACCCAGTCTCGTTCGCGATTGCTAAAAGTACGAAGATAGAATTCCGGAACCCGGGGTGCGGGTGTCTCAAGGTCCAGGGAACAAACTCCCGCAGTGACGGTCGATGCGCAGGAAATGCCCGCGCTGTGCGAAATCGCCACCTGAAAAGTGTCGCCGCCTGTTGACCATCCCACGCGCGCAGGACCACCGCCCGGCGCCTGATCTCTGACGACGGAAACAGAGCGATACGCATCGGAACTGAATGCCGCGAGATTCGCGCTGTTGAGCTTTCGAAGATAAAGCGCGCCGAATTCAGCGGATTCGGGATGCTGCTCACCACATAGAAACGCGTATTTTGCCGCGATTCTACCCGCTATCCACTCAGATCTCCTCCGCGGATTCAAGATGGCCGCAGCTTCCTGCATCTCAGTTTCGCGCAGGCAAGTTACCTGAATTTCTTCCGTGACCTCGGCCGAATCAAGTCCGGCAACCAGGGAGCGGAACTGCTTAGTGACCATTCCGCACCTCACCCAATCGGCGGCAGACTCCGCCATCGACGGTCAGCAAAACAGAACCGCCGTTGTCTCTCACCTCGACCGGTCCGATCGTCAGGCGATCCTGATCCGCGGTGGGATTCGAACCCGACATTGAAAGTTCGTCAGACAGGGTTGAAGCGGCGCCGGGATTGCTCAGATCGAAATAGACGTTCATCACCTTGCACGCCTCCGGGACATAGACGGGGAGCGTGTTGTCGGGATGCAGATCGATTGCGCCAAAGCGCCACAGTGAATCCATCACCATCAGGCTGGAGAGGAATGCCTGGCCTCCCGAACCGATTCCAGACGTTTTCGTAAGCCGGTAATCTGCCGAGCGATTGCTATCGCCCACCACGATGTTATTCAAAGTCCGGAACGGACCGTTCAGGTGAACCGGCGAGCCCTGCATAACATAGGGATCGGATAATGCACGTCCCTTTGCGCGGCTGGAACCATTGAGATATCCAGTCCGCGCATGATTGACAGACTGGCCTAACCTGACCGACATTTCGGTCTGCACAACATCCTTCTGCAGCACCTTGCCGCTCTTGTGCGTAAAGTCGGAGACAACCTCGACTCGAATTAGCGTGCTTTCGTCGTTCTCAGTCACGATGCGGGCATTCAGGCGCAGATTAGTAGGACCATCGCTACGCAGCCGCACAAATCTGCGGAAGGCAGCATCTTCAAACGAGGTGATCTTAAGCTCCGGCCTAAGTTCCAGCGCAGCTTCGGCCACCATCATGATCAGGAATGCACCGGGCAGCGTGGGGATTCCATCTACGCAGTGATTCAAAATGTAGGGCGCGCCATCGGCAGTTACTGTGCGCTCGATTGTGAGCATATCTTTGCGGGCGCGGGGCGGTAACATAATCCGCGGCGCGGGTAAGTAAAGGTCGCGTGTTGTTGCGACGTCGTAGAACTTGAGTTCGCCGTCAGCCATCAATATGTTGATGGGAGCCGTAGCCTGCCCAGTTACAAAGTGGGAGAAGATCTCGCGGCCCTCACTTCGAGTAACTCCGCGCAATCCCCGGCTGGCCGCAAGCGCGGCAAATTCTGAGCCGCGCGTCATTCCGATTCCCGCCCATCCCAGCCAGGCTACCGAGCACCACTGCGATTTGGTTTGCAGCGATTCGGGGGCTGCGGACATAACATCAGCCAATCGGTTCAGTGACTCGTTCACAGCGCCGTAATCCGGCTGGCCGTCGTTGCCCATGTAACTGAAGGCGGATGTTAGCAGATGATAGTGAACGGAACGGCCCACGCGGAGTCTCTCGCATGCACTGTAAATGTGCTGAAGGCTGGCGATCTTCGCCGCCACAACGCTGTGGTAGTCGCCCACCGTTTTCCTGGTGATGACTTTCGAAATCTGAATGCCGGCGCCGTGCAGCACCATGTCGAGCCGGCCGTGCTTCTTGAAGATGGACTCCACAATAGCCGTGGTAACTTCACCGTTGGTGATGTCGCAGCTTATGTACTCAAACTTACCGGGCAGCGCCGAAAGAGACTGCACCACCTCGTTCACTTCGTGTGCCGCTTGATACGAGCGGAAGCGATTCTTGAGTTCGGGGATCTTGACTCCGGTGCCTTTTGCCAGCTCGGATTTATAAAACTCCTGCTCGTAAGTGGCTAACTCAGTTGTGCTCATGCGCAAGATATGAGCCGGCGCCTTCGCGGGGTCGGTCCTGCCCAATGCCACCACGGTGCAGCCGAATCGTGTGAGTAACTCTTCGGTAAGTACGGCGGTCACGCCGCGGCCTCCTCCCGTTGCCAGCACCACTGAATCGGATGTGAGCAGCGGCGCGTCATCCTGTGAGGGACGCTCCAGGCGAGACAATTCAATCGCGTAGCGATTGCCGGCCCGATAGCAGACCTCAACCGACTTGTCCCGATGCGAAAGTTCGCCATCGAGACGTATCATTCCCTGGCGGAAATCAGTTTCATCCAGGTTCAGGCTTCTGCAGGTGGCTGCGGGCAACTCGCGCGCCAGCGATTTCACAAAGCCCGCCAGCAATCCGCTAAACGGATTCAACCGCCCGCCGACATAAGCACCCAGGCACAACGAACCCATTGCCATCGTGCCGGCTTGGAGCTGTTCGTAAAAGTGGCGGCAAACAGCGAAGGCAAGATCCGTCAGGCCGAGCACGTTATCCAGCGGCGTTGTAAGCAGCGAGTCGGGAAGCCCTCCGCCTGAAAACTTGACGGCAACCACCGTGTCGATTCCACTTGGCAGTGTGCCCAATGCGGCTTTTACGGCCTCTTCGCTGGCAATATCGATGGGAGTGGATCGCGCCAGCGAGGCTGCTTGCGCGCTAATCACGTGATAATCAAAACCGCTTAGCGCTCCGGTCTTCTCGAGTTGTTGCCAGTGCGCAGCCTGGTCAGTGAGAAACAGGATGCGGCGTCCCCGCTTCGCAACTGTCGGAGCAGGAAGCGGCGTGGCCGTTTCTACCGGAGTGTAGTAGTAGACGGGCGTGTTCTGGACAAACGCGTAAGCGGGAGAAGCCGAAGAGGGCGCGTGTGTCGGAGCAGCAGCGGGAACAGGGGCGGAATCCGCCACAGGCAGTGCGGATTGGAATAGCAGCTCTCGGGCCAGAGACGAATCGCTCTGTTGCTCTCGCACCACGATCTCACGCTTCCCTGCCCGCACGCTCGAAATCGCTTCTTGCAATTCAATGACTCCGTGCGCGCCACGATAGTTCAGGCCAGTCGAAGATGCGATTGCGGTTTGAGGCAGCGAGCCGCCCACGGTCAAAAGACATGCGATCGGAAGGTTCAGTTCCCGCGCCGTTGCTTCGGTTGTGAGGACCGTCAGGAATGCAGCTTCGGCGTCCTTTGACGCAACCCGCACTGCATTCAATCCGCCGGCGAGCACGGCCTTGCACTCTCCGTGCATCAGGAAATCCCTGGCCACCATCAGCGACTGGAACAGCGAGTTCGAACCCATGTCGATCACGACATTCGGTCCGTTCAGCTCAAACATGTTGGCCACTCGCCCCGAGATCACGTTGGGCATCAGGCCAGGCAAAGTATATGGGCCGGAAGGAATCACGTCCTTCTTCACCGCTACGCATACACGATCAAGAATGGCCGCGCGATCCGCCAGCGACAGACCGTCCGTCGTTTTATCCTCTGCAAATTTGCGCTTCAAGCGATCGAGGAATATCCGCTGATTAGCGCGGATGCCGCGCTCTGTCTTTGATTCCACGCCGATCACGATGCCGATCTCGCCGCGTAGATCTTTCAGCTTGTCGCCCAGCGCAGGCAACACCTGTTCCGCCGCTAGCAAAGCCAAATACTGGCCGGCATCCATGTGCTCCGTAACATCGGGGAGCAGCCTTTGACCTTTGGGCAAACGAAGCGCGGCTCGCGCAAACGCCTGCTGAGCATTCGTTGGGCTCTTCTCGATTCCGCTCGCCGAAGGAAATAGCGCGGCGGCGTCAATCACTGCCAACGTCGTGCTCGCAGGAGCCTTCGGCGCCACAGCCGCACACAATTTCGCATGGTAGGCGGGGTGAAATTCTTCAAGTATCAAGTGAGCGTTCGTGCCGCCGAAACCGAAGCCGTTAATGGCCGCGCGCCGCGGCAGGCCTGAATTGGCAGGCCACGCACTCGCGGTCGTAGAAATGTGGAACGGCGAAGCGTTCAGATCGATTGCGGGATTCGGAGAGCTGTAGTTGTATTGAGGCGGAATCGTGCGGCTCTCAAACGCTTTGCAAAGCTTGATAACCGACGCGGCGCCGGCAGCCCATCCGGTGTGCCCAATCAGGGCTTTCACGCTGCCCAGTTCAATACGTGGCAACTCGGGGTTGCGCGTTATCGCCCGCTGCAGCGCACCGAACTCTACTGCGTCCCCCACCGGTGTCGCCGTGGCGTGCGCCTCAACATATTGGATTGAGTTCACGTCGATGTGAGATGTGTCGTAAGCGCGGCGGATGGCGATGCTCTGGCCCTTGGACTGCGGTACGTTGATCGCCGGACTTTTGCCGTCGCTCGATACGCCCACGCCGCGCACAACTCCGAGCACCTTATCGCCCGCAGCCATCGCATCTGAAAGGCGTTTCAGCACCAGCAGGCCCGAGCCTTCACCAAAAATTACACCGTCGGCCGAAACATCGAAAGGCCGGCTGGCATGAGGGCTCAGCCCTCGGAACTGCGCGAACAAGGCGCTGTTGGCCAGCGCGGGCGCGAACACGCCGCCCACCAGCATTACGTCCTTGGTTCGATCCTGCAAGGCCGTCACGCCCAGGCCGATTGCGTAAAGCGAAGACGAGCAAGCCGCATCAATAATATAGGTGCGGATCGGCCGGCCCGCCGTCGACTGAATCACCGCCCGGCAGCTATCGCTCTGCGGAACGCGGGGATTGTCGGCCGGCGGCTCGCCCCAGATCCTTCGCAATGACTTCGAAAACGCAGCGCGGCGGTTCGCATCTGCCTCCACCTGGGCCAGCGTTTCTTCCATGCTCTCTTCGAACGTGGCAAGTTCGTATTCGTGAAAACCGTCGGCGGTGGCGCCGAGGACACATTCAATTCGATCGGCGGGGATTGCCGCCAGTTTGCCGCGCAATACGCTCGCAAATGCCTGGGCTGAAGCCATGGCAAGAAGCTTTTCGGCGCGGGTGAGTCGTTCGAACTGCTCTCTGGAATAGGACGATGACAGCAGCGCGGCATCATATAGGATGGTGCCGGCGCTTCCACTCAGCAGCGTGTAGGTCTTGTCGGAAACAATCTTCTGCTCGGGTCCGGCGCTACCGCCGAGGAAATCGAGCGCGGCCGTGGCGTCATCCTCGCCCAGATCGGTAATGCCGCTGAAGCCCGCCAGAATGTTGCTCCAGTATTGTTCAGGATTCTGTGCGCCGGGCAATACGCAGCCCATGGCGACAATCGCAACGGGATCGGCGTCGCAAGGTTCCAACTCGGCAATCGGTTCAGGCTCTGGTACTGGCTCGGGTTCGGCTTTGCGCGCTGGCTCTATCGCTGCAACCGGGCTGCTCTCAACCGCAAGGCCTTCTAAGGCGCGAGACGCGCGGCCAAGCAACGAATGCATGTCCTTAATCAGATCGGCCAGCTCGGCCTGTTGGGGCGCTGCTGCTGGACGGCTGTTCACAATCTCCGCGCTGAATTTTTCGAGAATCGCAGCACGGCCTTTTTCCGGGCCATCCGCAATAGGAGAGCTTGAGTAAGCCTCGACCCCTTCGAGGCCGGCTTCCTGCGTCACTTTCGTAACGATGCTGCCTGCCCCGCACTCGACAAAACGGCGGAAGCCGAGCCCATGAAGCTCAAGCATGATCGCAGAGAAATCGAGCTGTTTGTAGAATTGATCGGAGAGAATCGAAGGAATGTTGTCACCGGCGGATAGGAACCTGCGTTCGGTGCAAAGGTAAACCGGAATCGCAGCGGGTTCGAACGCGTATCCGCTCAGCATCAGGCGGAACGGCTCTACAACTGGCTTCAGCAGCGATGAATGAAACGGATGCCGGGATTTCAGCAGAGTCAGGCTAACTCCCTGGCTGGCTGCGGACTCGCCCAGACGTTCCAACTCGACGGGCAGGCCCGAGACTACTGTCTGTCGCTTGTGGTTCAAGACCGCGATCTCGAGCGATGTCCCCTTGAGGCCGCGAATTAACTGAAGTGCACGTTCTGAATTGCACGAGAGTGCCGCCATTTTGCCGCCGCTTGCAAGGTGACTCAGAATGGCCGAGCGCTGGCAAACGATGCGGAGCCCGGCTTCAAACGTATAGCAGCCGGCAACGGCAAGGGCCGCCAATTCACCAAAGCTGTGCCCCATCAGCAAGTCCGGCTTGAGCCCTGCCGCAATAATCCCCATGGCGGTCAGATAATTGGTGACGTAAATTCCAACCTGGTCGAGGTCTGGGCAAGCCTTCAGAATCTGATCCCGCTCTTCCTGCGTGCGGCTTTCCGTCAGGAGAATGAAATCGTGGCCGAGAACGCGGCGGCTGATATCTCCCGCCTGCTCAAACTCGGTCCGCCACGCGGAGCTCTCGTACAGCTCGCGCAGCACAGCTCCGCTAAAGGAGCCCTGGCCCGGAAACGTGAATACCAGTTTTCCCTCGCGTTGGCTAATCATGGTTAGTCCTCTAACTCGTACTCTCTCAGGTCTTCATCGACAATCTTCGGGTAAGCAGATTTACGCGGCGCGGTTGCCACTGCCTTACCCAGCCGCCGGATGCTCTCTGTAAATATCCGTTTAACAGCCGTGCCGCCGGCTTGAGCGGATGCGGCGAAACTCGGGTTCGTTAATGGCTCAATCAGATTCCGCTCGGCGCCCACATCAAGATATTCCGCAAGAAAAGGGGGCGCGGGAACCAATTGATGCGTATCCTTATCCATCATGATGAGCGTCTGATACCCACAGCAGACTGGCTGGCCGGTTTGGTCCACTACCCGAAAACAGAGCCGCACCGTGCTCCTGGTGGGCTCTTCGTATGACAAAAGAATTCCCACCTTCTGCCCCAGCCAGACCGGAGCGAGATTCAGACTGTAAGCTTCCCGCGTCAGCATCACGATATCTTTCGCCTGTTCGTCGAAACAGCGCACGCCGTTAGCTGTCGTCTCAAACAGGATCGTCTCGCGAGCCACGTTTTGGAATTTGAAATTCGTCATATGATGATGCGACCCATAAGCCATGGTGTCGTGGAAAAGTATCTGGTATTGCATCGTGAAATAGGGCATAAGTTAAATTAGCGGTATTTCGAATGGCCAGGATGACCGTGAACCGCTGCTCCGTTTCTCCCGGTACACGATCGTTATGGGAACCGGGGTAGGAACGGCAGCGTGAATCGCGTGCACTATCTGGCCAATTTCGTGCAATAACGGACCGGTACCCTGCTCCAGGCGACGCAGGGAGGATCTGGATCTACTCCCTGCTTCCACAACTAATGGAGCAAGACTTACATTCTTGTCGTTCTCCGGCTGGCTAACTTGCGCGGCAGGCTTCTTTGTACTTCTACCTGGCCTCGCCTTCGCCGTCGCCGGGCTAGTTTTGCCTCGCGAGACCATAAACCTCCTGAGCAATGCGAATTCCGAAGACTTCCATCTATCCTTAAACCTCTATCCAATAAGGGGAATGCCGCCAAAAGTGCGGGCCGCACGCCGGATCTGCGATCTCATTCTGCGCGTGTTGATCGCTTCCGCCACATCGTGAACCAGCGGGCTGGCTTCTGAAATTGCGCGCGACACGCCATAGGAAACGTTCTCGACGAAGTCAACGATCACGCCGTCCTTGCGCGTTGCCTTCGACTTGTCGCGATGCTCAATATAGGCATCGACGCCGCCATCCAGCGCGCGGGTAACACGGCGCACCGCCTTGCTGACTCGCTTGTCGATTTCGTTCATCCGACGCGAGCCCCGCGATGAAGTTCCCTTCTTCTTGTGCTCTTCATGTTCAACCACCACTCGAACCGTGGTTGGGTCAACAGGGGTCTCGACATGGCTCTTCACAGTGTGTTCTGCCGTATGTTCCATTTCAGTTCCTTTCCAGACTTGCGTCGGTTTTGGGTAGTGACTTGGGGAGCGTTAACCCCAGCGATGTTGACCAAATACAGAGGGGCGAGAACGCAGGAAAAATCAGCGCAAGGACCACGGGCCCATGATGCAAAAGTAGATTAGTGCAAGGACAACGGGGAAAATGCCAGGCAAAACGACTGCAAGGACACCGGGGAATACCGTCTAGAGAAACTTAGAGTAGGGACAAAGCAGAGATTACGCAACAAAAAAATTGTGAAAATTTCTGTTTCCAGCTAACACCTGCTTTTTACAACTAGTTAGGCCCCATTTAATTTTGCATTGCGAAGCATTTAATTTAGCCCTACAATCTAGCCGCATGGTGAATGACGGGATAGATTTGGCGGCGCCAACCCTCGAGCCGCGCCAATTCCGGCGGGTCTGCAGCCGGTTCGCAAGCGGTGTCACGATCGTTGACGTCGTGGATTCAGCCGGCGTGCCGCATGGCATGACCGCCAGTTCTTTTACGTCGGTTTCTCTCAATCCGCCCCTGATTCTGGTCTGCGTCAATTCGGGATCAAGGTTCCTCGAAGCGTGTAATTCCAGCGACCATTTCGGCGTGAACATCCTCGCCGAAACACAGCGCGCACTTTCTGAACGTTTCGCCGGAGCCGGCTATGATCGGTTCGAAGGCGTAACCTGGACCCCGGGCGTAACCGGGGTGCCGCTGTTTCCAGGCGTGCTTGCCTCCATGGAGTGCGCACGCTTCAAGACGTTCACCGCCGGCGATCATGAGATTTTAATCGGCAAAGTGCTGCACGCTAGCTGGAGAGAAGGCGAACCGCTGGTACACTTCGGAAGCCAGTATCGTGCGCTGGAGTTATCGCCCGGCTGGTGGAGCACGATATGAGCGGCGTGAAATCAGGGCTTGAAAGGCGTATCCGATGAATCCGATTCCTCGGCTTGGCAGGCGCGCCGACCGCATGAAAATCAGCGCACTATCGCGCGACACGGCAGCAGCCCTGGTGACGGCTAAGGTCGAACCGTTTGAAGACGGCGCAGTTCAGTGGGCCTGGGCCGGGCGCGGGCTGAAACAACTGGCCTCCGAAAAACAGTATGGGTTGCTGCTGGATCGCCGTCGGCCTGCCGCCGGGGACGCTGTGGTGGTTCAGGTGGTTAGGATCGGGCACCATGGGCACATAGAAACAGAGTGGGAACGCAGGATTCGACTGTACGAAGGGGATCGGCTGGTTGGAGTATTCGGGAATCGTTACGCGACCGACGTTTACGAGGGCCGCGTGCTTGAAGCAAGAAGACTGCACCTGCTGACCACGAGCGGCCTCATCGGAACCGTGACCTGCCGCAACCGCAACGTCGGGCGCCCAACCACCGTCAAGTTTCTTGGCTATCTCGCCGATTCTCTCGGCCAACGGATCAACACCAAGCGCCTTCGGCTTCAGTTGGCCCCGCCGCCGGGCAGAATGCCCGACATCGTGCTGGTGGTGGGCACCGGCATGAGCACAGGCAAGACCACGGTCATGCGAAAGATTTTGCGCGCGATGGCCTCAAGCGGCGTGCGCGTCGCCGGATGCAAGCTCACCGGCACCGCCTCGCCGCGGGATTTGCATGAGATGAAGGCTACCGGCGCGGTGCTGGCGACGGACTTCAGCGATTATGGGTTTCCTTCGACGTACGGTGAATCGCTCGACGATCTGATCCGCCTGATGGACCTGATGGGCGCGGCGTGCGGACGTGCAGGCGCTGAAATCGCCATGATGGAAATCGCCGATGGCTTTCTGCAGCCGGAAACGCAGATGCTGCTCGAGTCCGACGCAATCCGGCGGCGCGTGAGGGGAGTTGTCGTGGCGGGCGCGTGCTCAAGCTCGCTTTTGTTTGCCACTGAGTACCTTCGTAAACACGGCCATGAGGTCTGGGCGGCCTCCGGGCTGATCACCAACTCACCGCTCTTTGTCCGCGAGTTTACTGACCGAAGCCCGATTGTTGTGGCATCGTCGCGCGGCAGCGCAACTCGATTGGCCCGGATCATTGTGAAAAAGACCGTAGAAAAGACGGTAAAGAGATCTGAAAACTCCTGCGAGGAGAAAGTCGCTAGCCAGTGATGTTCAGCTCCGCGTGCCAACCAGGGATTCCAGATCCCGCAGGTGAGTCTCCCGCAACCCATGACTGTGAAACGCTGGGATACTCCGCGGAGGGACGTCCTCTCACGGTTCGCTATTGCGGAAATCCCGGCGCGCCGGTGCGAATCTTCATCATGGCGGGGCAGCATGGAGACGAGCCGGAGACGCGTCAGGCGGCAGCCGAATTCGTTTCGCGTTTCATCGACGGGACATTCCGCGCGGCGGCTCATGTAGCTGCACTGGTCGACGCGAATCCCGATGGAGCGTTCGCAGGAACGCGTCGCAACGCGCATGAAACCGATCTGAATCGAGACCACCTTTTGCTCACATCGCCGGAAACTGCGGCGGTGCATTTATTCGTGGATTCGTGGAAGCCGGACATCGTTATCGATGTTCATACCTATCGGCCGTGGCGCCGCGAATTGATGGCCTTCGACTTCGTGTTTCCCCAGGAGATCATGATCGATTTCCCCACCAACCCCGCAATTTCGACATCGCTGGGAGCGGCTCTGCGCCGCAAGGCAATGGATTTTGTCCAAGAACGCATTGCGGAAGCCGGTGTTCGCAGCGATCGCTATACCATCATCCGTTCCGGAATCGTGCGCCACAGCAACACCGACATCGTGGATGCCCGAAACGGTCTCGCGCTCCGCTTCGCGATTCCGGCGGTTCTGATCGAAGGTCGCCGATCCTCGCCGGATGACTTCTTCAGTTTCACTCCGCCTGCGGTTGCCCTGCTCCGATCGATCGAGGCCGCAGTCGAATGGGCAGCCGCCCACGCAAAGCAGCTTAGAAACCGGCCTTCAGGTTTCAAAGAAGAAATGATTCCCGTCCGCTGCCGTTATTTTGGATCGAGAACCGCTCGCCACATGGAGATGCAATCGGCCATTGGGGGCGAGATCGCGCGCGTCCGCATTCCCGGCGCTTATCTTTCACGCGTCCAGGCCACCTGCAGCATCCGATTGCCTGCCGCTTACGGCGTTCCGCGTAGTCTCACCGGCGTTCTCGCTTTACTGGGCAGGCATAGGTTGGCCAGCGCCTCGGCCCAGGTTTTCAGGTCTTCGACTGCGGAGATTTATGAAATCGAGGCCATGACTCCGTCCACTGAAGATGATGCGCCGCCGATTCCGACATGCATTGCTCGAGCGGGGAGCGTCAACCTCGACGGCCTTGTTCTCTTTCCCGCTGCGCAGACCGGTGGACGCCTGCTGGCGCTGCTGCTGGAGCCGGAGTCGCAATTTGGCCCGCCTCGAATCCCCGAACTGGCCGAGATACTTCGGCCCGGTTCGACTTACCCGATTATCCGCCTGGTCTGAGCCTCAGCATGTTCAATGGCAGACCCCCTCGTCCACCGGCTGAGATGGTCATGAGACTCTGTTACGCTATCGCCTTAATGCTCCGGCGCATAGGTCAAGAACACGCCGGTTGATCTAACTGATCCTACTCAACCTGCTATTAAAAATTTGCCTTTTGACACCGCCTCTCTTCTCAAGTATGGTATTGATCACACTGACCCATTAGCTGATCCCCTTTCTTCTGGCGCGTTTCATCGGCGGTAAAAAGCAACTCTAAAGAGAGAAATGCATTCCCTTAATGCATTCCATGCGGTTATCTAAAATGTTTGCCTGCAAAGAACGCCTATGTTACATTCCCCGGCAGTCTACGGCGTAAACAATCGAATTGCGGGCGGAGGCTCAGGCTTGTTGCTCATTAGACGACTGGGTGTGTTACTCCTCCTGGCTTGCCCCATCCTGGCGTGCGGTCAGGAATTGACCCTCGATCAGGCTATTTCGCTCGCTCTCCAGAAGAATCGGCTGGTCAAGATCGCGCAGCTTGAGGTCTCAAAATCAGAGCACGACACGGAAGTTATGCGGACTTACAAGCTTCCTCAGTTCAAAATCAACTTGATGCAGGGCCAGCTTCTTACCAGGGTCAATTTCACATTCCCGCCGGGGTCGCTCGGAGTCATTCCTGGCCTGGGACCTTTTCCGACGACAACCACGGAGATCTCCAATCCACGGCGTCCTTTTACTTTGATTCAGGCCCAGGCAAATCAGCCTATTTCGCAGTTGTTCCGCATCGGGCTGGGGATTGACGCTAAAAAGATTGACACCGAGATCGCCAAAGAAAAACTGGGCCTGCAGGAACAGGATGTCGTCAACGATGTCAAGAAAACTTACTACAACCTGGTGCAGGCGCAGAGCGCGCTGAACGCCACCGAAGAGACCATCACGCTGTTGAAAGAGATCAACCGGATTGCGGCGAACGGGCTGGAACAACAGGTGATTTTGAAATCCGACATGCTTGATGCCGAAGCCGGTCTGGCGAAAGCCGAATCCGAAGCCACCACCCTGCAAGACACTGTCGCGACGCTTAAAGAGAGAATGAACGACCTTCTGGCGCGTGACCTGACAACGGATTTCACCGTGTCCCAGACCGCTGAGATGGCGCCGTGGGAAATGGATCTCGCTGCAACGCGCGCTAAGGCGCTCGAGCAGCGTCCGGAAATTCGCGAGGCGCGACTGAAGGTTAAAGAAGCTGAAATCGATCGGCGTGCGACCAGAGCCGAGTACATTCCCGACGTCAGTTTGAGCATGAATTATCTTTCACCTTTCGATATTAAATTCCTTCCGGAGAACATCGCGGCAGTAGGGTTTGTGATGAACTGGGACGTGTTCGACTGGGGGAAGAAGAAGCACGAACTTGCTTCCAAAAGCGAAGTCATCGAACAGGCAAAATCTGGTGTGGATGAAGCAACGGCGCAGATTCAGGTGGAGGTCGGCCAGGATTTCCGCAAGTTGGAGGAAGCTCGCCAGAACCTGCGCGTGGCCGATCTGGAACTGGACGCGGAACGCGAGAAGGTCCGGGTTGCTGTGAATAAGTACGACGAGAAAGCCGTCCTCTTGAAAGACGTTTTGCAGTTGAAAGCATCGCTGGCCGAAAAGACTTACAGATATCAGGAATCCCTGCTGTCTTTCTGGACCGCGCGAGCAGACCTTGAGAAAGCCATCGGTGAGAGATGAGTCTATGAAAGCGTATGTCTGGTTATCGCTGGCGGCGCTTTGCTGCTGCGGCTGCTCCAAAGAGCAGCCGTACCAGAAGCCCATTACCCCTGTGCGCGTGCAGGCAGTGGAAACACAAACTCCCGCGGACGGGCCCAAATATTCGGGAAGCATCGAACCTGCGTCCATGGTTAACGTCGCTTTCCGCCTGGGTGGATACGTGTCACAGATCATGACCGTTCCCGATGGCGGCAGCACGCGCCTGTTACAGGAGAGCGACGTGGTGTCGAAGGGCGCTACGCTCGTTCGCCTGCGTTCCGAGGACTACAAGGTGAAGGTCGCCGAGGCGCAGAGCCAGGTCAATCAGGCGCAGGCAGGCGTTGACAAGGCAAAGCTCGATTTCGAACGTGCGGACGATCTGTTCAAAAAACAAAGCCTTACCAAATCCGATATGGACGGAGCCAGAGCGCAACTCGACAACATGCAGGCTCTGCTCGAAGGTGCGAAGGCCCAACTCGCCGATGCCAACCTGGCCATGAAAGATTCCTCTCTCACTGCACCCGCTGACGCTGTCGTAATCAAGCGCCTGGTTGAAGTGGGTTCGCTCGTCGGGCCAGGCACACCAGCCTTTGTGCTGGCGGATTTGAGCAGTCTTAAGGCGGTTTTCGGCGCCCCCGATGTTCTGCTTTCTCACCTGAAAATCGGCATGCCCCTCACGCTCTCGACCGAAGCTCTTCCCGGCAGCTTCACGGGCCATGTCACGTCGGTCGCGTCGGCCGCCGATCCGCGCAGTCGAGTCTTCGATGTCGAAGTGAGTTTTCCGAATCCAGGCCTGAGGCTGAAGCCTGGCATGATCGTCTCCATCAAAATGGCCAATACCCACCCGGCCGCAGGTATCCCTGTGGTCCCCATGGGTTCGATCGTGCGGTCCAAAACGAATCCTGACGGCTACGCGGTTTACGTGGTCGATGACGAAGGCGGCAAACCGGTCTGCCGCTCGCGAGACGTCACTCTCGGAGGCGCGCTCGACAACGCCGTAATCGTATTGGCGGGGTTGCATCCCGGCGAGAAGGTGATTACTTCGGGCGCCACACTTGTGAGCGACGGCGAAACTGTACAGATCGTACCCTGAAGAATTCTCCGGAGATTTCTCGAGATGGCTCACCACAAAAGCGACGAAGATCATATCGCGAACGACCGGAACACTCCCCGGTTTTGCGTCGAAAACCGGCAGATTACCTGGGTACTGATGGCCGGGGTAATCCTGTGGGGCGTTTTTGGCTACTACCAGATGCCCAAGCGCAAAGATCCTAAGTTCGGAGCCACGCGCGCGGCTGTCATCTGCCCCTGGCCCGGCGTTTCCGCTGATAAGGTCGAGCAACTCGTTACTAAGAAAATCGAAGCGAAGATAGCCGGCAACGTCAAGATCCTCAATATTCAATCGGTATCTCGCAGCAACTTATCCGTTGTCCAGATTGCCCTCGAAGAGAGTACGGTCTCGGACGTAAATAAACAATACGACGATATTGCCCTCCGCCTGAATACGATTGACGATCTGCCCGAGGGAGCTGGCCCGGTAACATTTCTTCGGGATTTCGGCGAAACCGCAGCGTTGATGCTCACCGTGAGCAGCCCCAAGGCAGGGGCAGCGGAAATCGCTTGGCGGTCCGACCAGGTCCGTAAAGTTCTTGAGGCTGAGCGCGCCAAAGCTCCCGCCGGCCGCCGTTCCGCCGGCATCATCTGTTTCCCTCTATCCATCGATCCAACTATCCCTCGCCAGGATCGCGACCTGTTCATTCAATATGCCAAGGACAACAGTCGCGGGCGCGACATGGTCCCGATTGAGGGGGCGGGCTTCGTGGGTGTCGATGGAAACTTCGGCCCAGACGATGCAGACACCACTGACTTTGCCAATAAGTTCATGAAGGAGCGGCTGAGGCCTTCTGAAATTCACCCCGACATCTGGCCCATCGCCTATGTCTCGGATTTAAGCCAGACCGACAAAGATCTGACTGGCGCGGCGGGCGACAAATACAGCCTAAAGGAACTCGACGATTTCTCGGAATTGATCCAGAGAACGCTCCAGTCGGTTCCTGAGGTATCGAAGGTGAACCGCGCCGGCGTTCTCGATCAGCGCATTTACCTGGAGTATTCGCAAGACCGCGTTGCTTCATTTGGCATTCACCTGGGCGATCTTCCACAGGCCCTCGCGCAAAGGAATGCGATCTTCCCCGGCGGCAATCTTGAAGTCGGCGGCAAGAATATGCTGATCGATCCTTCCGGCGAGTTCCATAGCGAAAACGAAATCGGCAACATTCTGGTCGGCGCCACCCCGCGCGGCGCTCCGGTATATCTGCGCGATGTTGTTCAGACCTCGCGCCAGTATGGACCTCCGCTCTACTTGAATTACTACGGGACGAAAGACGCCAATGGGAATTGGCAGCGCGATCACTCCATCACGCTTTCGGTTTTCATGCGCGAAGATCGGCAAATCGCGGATTTCGGCCGGCAGATCGATAAGACACTCGCCCAGCTCCGCGGACAGATTCCCGACGACCTGATTCTGGCGCGAACATCCGATCAACCGCTGCAGGTCCACGATATTGTGGGCTTGTTTATGCGGACACTGGCCGAAGCCATTGTGCTGGTGGTCCTGCTCGCGCTCGTCGGATTCTGGGAGTGGCGCTCGGCTGCCTTGATGGCTATTTCGATTCCGCTGACCCTTGCCATGACTTTCGGCATGATGGACGTGCTGGGTGTGGACATTCAGCAGGTCTCGATCGCCTCGCTCATCATCGCTCTCGGCCTGCTTGTGGACGACCCGGTGGTCGCTATCGATGCCATCAAGCGTGAGCTCGATACGGGAAAGTCGCGCCTGGTTTCATCGTGGCTCGGACCCACAAAACTTGCAACCGCCATCATGTTCGCCACCATCACCAACATCGTGGCGTATCTGCCGATGCTGCTCATCACCGGACTCACGGGGAATTTCATGAAGAGTCTCCCGGTGGTGCTGGCGTGCGCCCTGGTGGCCTCACGAATCGTCTCCATGACCTTCGTTCCCCTGCTTGGCTACTACTTCCTCACTCCCAGCAGCAAGCCGGCTTTGCCCATCGCGGAACGCAGGAAGAAAGGATTTGCCAAACACTACTCCCGCCTCGCCGGTTTCCTGATCGAGCACCGGAAGGTTGCCCTTGCGTGCTCGGTGCTGCTGCTTGCGGCGGGCGGCTACTACGTTTCCGATCTTCGCCTGGTCTTCTTCCCGAAAGATCTCTCCTATCTCTCTTTCGTTGACGTCTGGCTGCCTGAAGATGCGAACATCGCCGACACGGCCAAGACCGCTCAGGCTGCCGAGGATGTCATCCGAAAAGCGGCCGCCGACTTCGGCAAGGAACATCCTGAGAAAGATGGAAAGCCGAAAGATGTGATCAAATCGCTGACCACCTTTGTCGGAGGCGGTGGTCCTCGCTTCTGGTTTTCCGTCGCCCCGGAACTATTTCAGCCAAACTACGCGCAGATCATCATTAACGTAAACGACAAGCGCGACACGGATGACCTGGTGGCTCCGCTGCAGCACGCCCTGTCGGCCAGCATACCGGGCGCCCAAATCGATGTCCGCCAGTTGGAAACGAGCGTTCCCATTGGCGTCCCAGTGCAAATCCGCATTTCCGGTGAGAACGAGGATTTGCTGCGCCAATACGCGGGACAGGTAGAAGATATTTTCCATAAGATTCCTACCGCTGCGCGAGTCCGCGACGACTGGGGTTATGAAACCTTCGCCGTAAAGATGAAAGTGGATTCCGAGCGTGCCAATCTGGCGGGCGTTACCAACCGCGACGTCTCGCTCTCTTCGGCAGGTGGCCTGACGGGTCTGCCCGTATCTAACCTTCGGGAAGGCTCCAAGGAGATCCCGATCGTCATGAGGCTCAAAATCGACGATCGCGCTCGCATGTCCGATCTGCAGGACCTCTACGTCTATGCGTTCAACGGCAATCAGAAGATTCCTCTGAGCGAGATTTCCGACGTAACAATGCAGATGGAAAATGAAAAGATCGCGCGGTACAACCAGTTCCGCACCGTCACGGTGCTTACCTTCCCGGTACCCGGCGCGCTGCCTTCAGAGGTGATGACGGCGGCGCGGCCCGCGCTTATGAAATTCGCCGCTTCACTTCCGCCCGGCTATAACATGGCCATCGGCGGTGAAGAAGAAGTCCGACTGGCGGGCTTTAAGCAGATTCTGGTGGTCCTCATCGTGTCCACCGTCATGATCTTCCTCGCGCTGGTGATCCAGTTCCGCAGCGCCATCAAGCCAATGATTGTATTCGCGGCGATTCCTTTCGGGATGGTCGGCGCGCTCATCGCCCTGAACATCATGAATACCGCGTTCGGCTTTATCGCCTTCCTCGGAATCGTGAGTCTCATTGGCGTCATCGTAAGTCACGTCATTGTGCTGTTCGACTTCATTGAAGAAGCTCATGCCGAAGGCGAGCCGCTTGAAAGCGCGCTTATCGACGCGGGCATTCTACGTCTGCGTCCCGTGCTCATCACGGTGGGCGCCACAGTGATTGCTCTGTTTCCGCTGGCTGAGCACGGCGGTCCACTGTGGGAGCCTCTCTGCTACGCGCAAATCGGAGGCTTGCTGGTGGCAACGGTGGTTACGCTGTTGCTGGTGCCAGTGCTCTACGCCACCTTCGTTCTCGATCTGAAGGTGATTCGCTGGGAACCTGTGCCGCATGACGACAATGGCCACGCGCAACCCGGGGTCCCTCCGGAACTTACTTCCGGTCACCCGCCGCCTGACCTCGCTTGAGTAAGTCAGGGTCCGCATGTTACTCGGCGGCAATAGGTCGAAGTCCACGGAGTAACATCCCGTGTTCAACCGTCTTACCCGCTGCTCTTCTATGAGGAACTGGCGGCAACCAGTTTGCTTGGCTTGGCACTCTTGTCTTCGATTCCCAAAAGATTAAGAGCCGGGCTGGTCATCATGGTAGTAAGCAGCGCCATCACTACCAACATTGTGAATAGAGTGGGAGAGAAGACGTGAGCGCTGTACGCAATGTTCAATACAATCAGCTCCACAAGGCCTCGCGTATTAAGCAACGCCCCAAGTGCCATCGCATCTCGCCATGACTGGCCAGCCCATCGTGCAGCGAGCGCCGCTCCGCCCATCTTACCGGCTACCGCAGCTATCAGAACTATGCCCGTCCACATCCAGATGGTTGCTCCGTTCAAGAGGTCGAGCCTGGTTCTCATGCCGGTCAGAGCAAAGAAAAGCGGTAATAACAATATGGAGACAATGGTCTCTAAGCGAGACCTGACGGCACTCCGCCACTGTTCGATTCTCGGGAAACATACACCGGCAAGAAACGCTCCGAACAATGGATGGATTCCGATCGCATCTGTCGCCGCGGCAGACGCAAGCAGCGTCGCAACAATCACACCCAGCATCTCGTATGACAAGCCATCGGTCTTTTGACGCCGCGCTACCCACTTCCCGAGCGGCCGCACCAGGCCAAACATGATCGCCAGGTATAGTCCGAGCCACAACAGCCTGACAGGCATGCCCATCGACTCACCCGCATGCGGAAGTAGAGCGAGCCCCACCGCGAGCAGGAGCCATGCGCAAACATCGTCCACTGCCGCGCACATCAGCGCTGTTGAGCCTAAAGACGTCGATTGGATTCCACGTTCTTCAAGAATTCTCGCTAATACAGGGAAAGCCGTAATGCTCATCGAAATCCCAAGAAAGAGCATAAAGGGCAACTTGCCGATTCCATCTGGCGCAAAGCGAATACGCAGCGAATGGGATAGCGCGATCCCTATCGAAAACGGAAACAGAATACCCATCGCGCTCGCCAACAGGGCCGTTCCTCGTTGCCTGCGCAGATGCTCAAGGTCAAGCTCGCTTCCAATGAGAAACAGAAACAGGACCAGTCCGATGGTGCTCAGCACTTCAAAGGGCCCAAGAGAATTCAGCGGAAATAACCGTGCCCAGGCGACAGGTGCAAACCTGCCGAAGACCGACGGCCCAATCATGATGCCACCGACTATCTCTCCAATGACGTGAGCCTGTCCGATCCGCCGCGCCACCCATCCGCAGAACAGCGCGGTAAGCAGCACGGCAGACATCTGGATGAGCAGAAGGGACATGATTCGACTATTTTAACCGTGCAAGGACGCGACGTCTTCCGGAATCTACACCAGATCATCACGTTCTCGGCAAGCGAGAAGTTGAATTTGAGCGGAAGCTCCCTGACTAATTATTTCTATCTGCCCAATCACGCTACGACCAGGGCGTGTTTCCGCACAGCGAAACATCGATCCCCATCTCGGCCATCATGGCAGCCTTAGCCGCCAGCGCCTTTTCAGCCGTCGCGGCGTCGGGCGCGTAGGCTACATTTACGTGATTGGCGTGGTGGCGCGCCATAAACTGGTTCTGCGAAACGCCACGCAGCTTCACGTGCATAATTGGCCATTGCGGGGTAACGGAATTCAAGCGCCGCTCCGTCTCCGCTGCCGGCAGGGTAATCGCGTCGGCCAGCCCCAGGTCGGCGTGAACCTTCTCATCCTCGACAAACACGCGGCTCCAGACAATGGGGCCGGGCTTGCAGATTCCCTTGAGCGTGCCGCCGCCGAGCCTGAAGTACATGGGCGGCTGGCGCTCGCTGATGGCTCCGCGATAGCCGCCAGTGAGGTGCGAGGCAGGTACCGCGCCTGATATCTGGAAGAGCCAGATAAAGTCATCGATGCCATCGCCCGTGTAATGTTCGCCCCAGCGCACATCGTGCAAGGTGGTCGCAGGATCGAGATGCATCGCGCTCCAAACACGGTTGGTCACCAGCGCATCAATGCCCGCGCATTCATCTACCTCGTTGAAGTGCGGCAGCGGCTGTCCGGCGTAAAGTTCCTTGCCGCTGGTGCTGAAGGCTGCAGGGCGCTCCACATTATTCAGCAGTCCCTCCACCAGGTCTGAGGCTGGAGCCATGTCTTTCAATCCCTGCTGATACTGAATGCCGATAGCGTCGCAACCAAATTCGTCGGCGATGCGCAGAGCGGCAATGTACATGCGGCACTGGCCCAGGATCTGGGCATCGGTTAGATCGGTTTCTTCATTGGGGCCGGTGCGGAAATCAATACCGCTCGCATCGAGCCAGCTCCGGATTTTGCCGGCTTCCACATCCGTCACCTGGTTCATTGCTGCAATCAGCGCCGACTGGCTGAACCGCTCCTTATACACGCCCATCGGATTCAGCAGATAGTCCTCGATGATGGCGTTGTACATGCCCATGCAGCCTTCGTCAAAGACGCCCAGTATGGCTTTGCGGGCGCGAAGTGCGCGCGCTAGAGCGGTCCCGAGTTCAGCTTCAGCCTTTGGCAAAGCTCCCACGTTGAGCTTGTGAACCTGGGTGGTGTCGTGCGTAATGCGATGTTCACGCAGCCACTGGCGCAAACCCGAAAGGAAGAACTCGTCGGTGAAATCCAGGCTCCACAGAGTCGAAAACTTCACCCCGGCCTTATAGAGGCAGCCGTTCAGGTTCAGCATTCCAACCAGTCCCGGCCACTGGCCCGACCAGTTTGCAACGGTCAAAATCGGCCCGCGATGGTGTTCAAGCCCGGCAAGAACATGATTGCTGTATTGCCACACCGATTCGGCCACCACCAGCGGAGCATCGGGATGAATGCCTGCAAATACATCCATGCCCATGCGCTGATTCGAAATGAATCCATGCCCATTCACGGGATCGTAGGGATGCGCGCGGCGCAACGTAATTCCGTCGGCGGCAAAAGCTGCCGTTAACTTGGCTTCCATGGCGGCCTGCGCGGCCCAGCATACCTTGTTAGCAGACTGGCGAAGATCGCCGCTGGCTACCAGCAGAACTTCATTCGCTGCCACCGGCGCAGCCGCCTCAATCTCGGGAACTGTATACGTTGTCACTTATTGCCCTCTTTCCAAAGCGATGCCAGATCGAATTTGGATCGCATTCAGCACAAAAATAGAGTGAACCACAATTCGCGCACCATCATACGACTGCGCGGCGCATCAATGCCAGTAGGCGGAGTGCGCGCCGGCGTTTAGTCTCTTGAATCGAGTACGGTGAGCAGCTCTGCTGTAACCATCCGCACCAGTTCCTCGATCTCTTCTCTGGTTTTTGGCTGTTTGAGCGGTGCGTGTTCGACATGAGAAGCCCCGGACGGATTACGAACCAGGTTGCCTTTCGCCTGCGGCAGTTCCCTCTCCTCGGCAAACCGCGCATCGGGGAATCCGAGGTGCCGCTTGATGGCCAGGATCTCGTCGATCTTGTCCGGTGGAATCTCCTGCAGTGGAGATTTCAACTGCGAAGCAATCATTGATGTCTTGCAGTAAGTATCGATAATCTCGGCATTCCACTCCGCGTGGGTTACCGTATCTGACCAGCACACGATGCCGTGATTTCTAAGCAGAATGGTGTTGTGGTTCTTCGCCATCGGCAGCACCGAGCGGGCAAACTCCTGGGTCCCCGGCGTTTCATAGGGAGCCAGCGCCACCGGACCGATAAACACTTCCTGCTCGGGAATAAGGTTGCCTTGCGGAATAACCCCCGCCATCGCGTGGGCCGTCGCGTAGGGCGGATGACAATGCACCACGGCCTGCGCTTGCGGCACGGCCTTGTATATCTCCAGATGTAACGCAACTTCGCTGGTTTGCGGGCGGTCGCCGGCAATCATGTTGTTCTCAAGGTCAACCAACGCCAGGTCTTCAGACCGCAGGTCGCCCTTGCTCAGCATGGTGGGAGTGCAAATCACATATTTTTCAGAGATTCGCGCAGAGATGTTGCCGCCGTTCCCATCAACATATTGTCGCTGCCAAAGCTTTTTGCCCACAGCAACAATCTCTTCTTTCAGCGCCTGGGCTCGCCGGCAGTGAAACAGTTTGTAGGGGTCGCTTTCGTCTGCGGAATCGGAGACACGCGCCTCAACAGCGCGGCGAACCATCTGAGCAATTGAGGCTTCATCAAGACTGGAAATCTGGTAGGCCATTTCAATCACAATGATAGTTCATCGACAACAACGGTCATTGTGTCCAGGCGCACTGCGTGCCGCGCGGTCTGCGGCAAAAATCTCAAGCCGTCAACTGCCGGTATTGAGTATGAAAGGGATTGCCTTTGACACTTTCTGGCCTTTGAATTCAAAGACCACGTGCGCCTCGTAGACTCCTGACGGCATTTTGTCGGTCGGGATTCCCGCCAGAATTGTTGCGGCTCCGCTGGCATCCGGCTTAATCTCGCTTGCCGGGCTGCTCAGCACCTTCTTGCCGTTCTGCCATATCTCAAGACTGGCGTCCACCGGCGCATCCACTGGCCGCGGAGGATAGGCCACTGCATAAAACTCCAGGTTCCCTGCCGCCACCGATCGAATTACGCTCGACATCTCCGGCGTCACTTTCTGGCCGTTGGTTTCTAGCGGGTCATAAGAGTCACCGGGGCTGCTCGCCGGATCAATGCGGCGTGCCATCGACACGTCGCTCATCGAAAGCCCTGTGGCTTGATCCACCACCAACACCGAACGCCTCACGCTCGCCTTCATGCTCTGCCGGTCAACGGCCGCTGTCTCAAGCGAATAGGTGCCAGGCGCAAGCAGAAACGGGGTGGTAAAGCTCACCGTTCCCTGCTCTAGTTCTGCCATCTTATCCAGGGGCACCGAATAGGGAATGTCCTTGCTGATCTTCTGAACCACCTTGCCGTCCTGGTCTTTCACCAGCGCGGTAACACAAATGTGAACCTTGGCCCTTTCCCCTTCCTTCGACACTTTAAGTTCGTGGGTGGGCGTCTGGAAGACAAAAGCCATTTGCGTCTGTTCAGTCCCCGGCCGAAATTGAAGCGCTGCGGAATGGAAGTTGAACTGGTGCAGAATCGGGCGCGTATTTATCGCCTTCAGCGTGGCCATTTCGAAGGGATAAACCTGGCGGCCGTTCAGCACCGGAAGCGCATAGTACCCTTCGCGCGCAAATACTCTTGCTCCCGGGCGCGAAACCTTCACCTCGATCTTCCTGAAAGTTCCATCGGTGGTCAGGTTGTCAGGTGAATAGCTCAACTCGTAGTGGGTTCGCACATCTTCCATCGCCCGCGTCAGCGGATCGATGAGATTCAGGTCGTCTGGCAACAACGCGCCGCCTGTGCCTTCAGCCAGTTCGACGAGATTTTCGCGGGTGTCGGCATGCATCGCCGCTTCGCCCATTTCGTTGGCAATTGCCTCGGCAGGTGTCACCGCCTGGTCGCCCCCATTCACTTTGGCAAGCATCTGCCGTCTGGTGGCCGAAGTAGCCTGGTTCAACAAGCGCCGGCTGGCGTCCATGTCCTCAATCGACGTCACTCCCCGGGTATCGACTGCGTACACCGTCACATTGGCGCGGTTGGCTGTGCTTATCACGCTCCGTAGCAGCTCAACGCTGTCAGGGGAAACCGGCATTCCCGCCGTGAAAAGCAGTATGACCTTGCGCCCGGGGATTTTGGCCTGCGCCTGAATGAGCAACTGCAACGGCGTGAGAAAACGCATGCTGTCGGTGTACACGTCCTGTAACTCATTAACGAACTCAATCTCGCCCAGCGTAGCTTGAAGAGCCGCGGCGCCATTTGCGCTTGCGGTAGCCTGCGTGGTCGTTCCACCGGTATCCGGAGTTTGAGTTCCAGTTGGATTGTCGATTCCGGGTACTCCAGTACCTCCGACGGAGGGGTCATTGGGATCAGTTCCCATCCCCAGACCGATCTGCGGATGAAACAGTTCGCCGGAAACGGGCTGATCCCCGTTCACCAGATTTACCGTCTGCTGCACGGCGGCCGCAATCTTTGGCCCGTCATTGGTATAGGGCTGCATCACACGCAGTCCACCCATACCAAGAGTAAAAACGCCGACATAGGTGTTCGGGTCCACCTCTTTCTCGATGAACTCCTTCATCGACTTTTCGGCAAGGTTGCGCCCACGAGGGTCAATGTTGGCAATCACAACTGAAACCACGCTCATGTCGCGCAGTTCGTTCACGCTGGGAGGAGCCTTTGGAGCCGCCGCAGACGTTGACGTAGCAGCCACATCGGTGGGCGAAGGCTCGGTAGCCGACGGTTGCAGCGGCACGCGGCCATCGACAAATTCAAAATGCCGCACCTTTTGCGGAACGCCGTCTTCCAGCACCTGCACATCGCCAGGCTTCAAATCGCGAATGATCTTTCCATTTTTGTTGCGCACCACCACGTCGAGAAGAACCTCTGAGACCGAGGTCCGAAACGTCATGTCTGAAGAGGCGCCTTCAGGCGATTGGGCAGCGGCTGTCGCAGATGCCGATTGAGGCGTCTGCGAAGTTGCGGGTGCGGTTTCCGGCGCCTGGGCAGGCACCGCCAGCGGAACTGCCAGCAGCAGAGACAAGTAGAAACGCATAATTACCAGCCGCCTCATAGTTTAACGTCAATCAGTTTGAAAAGAACCCCTTTGATCCGGAATTGACGATGGTGGGGATATTTGACAGGGTTCGCTATTTATTTGACGGAGAAGCCTGCCTTTTTGTTGCGACGACGCAGTTTAGCAACCATTTGTTCGAACCGAACAGCCGCCACAGCCCAAAAACAAAGACGCGCCGGATTAATCCGGCGCGTCAAAGCACTCTCGTTATGGAACGTTGATCACTTAAATTTCCGACAACAACCTGTTGTCGAAGGTGTGTCCCGCGTTATAGTCAGAACCCAAAGCTCCAGCCTCTGAAATAAAAAATCCAGTTAGAACTCCAGCCGCAGCGAGCCCTGCAATACACGGGCTGAGAGATCGGCGCCCTCGGGAGTTACCGTACCCGGAATGGTGCCGAACTGGCTCGGCGCAGCTGTCAGGTCCATGTTGTTCTGGAAACTCGGCGTCTGAAAGTTCGGATGGTTGAAGGCATTGAAGGCGTCACAGCGGAACTTCAGGCTGACACCTTCCTTATAGATCGGGAAAGTCTTGCCAAGCCCGAGGTCCGCGTCGAAGAAGCCTGGTCCGCGCAGGTTGTTGCGCGAACCCATCTGAAAGCCTACCGGACCAGTCCATTGGTTAAAGGCCTTCCCGGGATCCCTGAAGGTGGAAACCACGCCATTCGACACGGTCACATGGGACTTCTGGATTCCCCCTAAGTTGCCGGTCAAAATTGCAGGGTCTTCGTTGGAGTAGCTCATGAGGAAGGCAATCGAGTTGGCCATGTACGGTGTGCCGGTATGGTAGCTCGGCAAACCGCTCAACTCCCATCCGCCAATAATCTCGTTAGCCCACAGTGGTGCATTCGCCAGCATGCTTTGGCCGCGGCCAAACGGTAACGTGTAAAGAATGTTGCCATTCAGCACCTGGGTCTCGTCGAAGTCCGAGTTTCCACGGCACAGGCGCGGACGCAGGACATCGCAGATAAAGCCGTAGCCGGTGTAGGCATAGGAGTTGGCAACAAACGAGGTGTTGTCGATCGAATGCGACCAGGTGTAGTTAAGGTCGAACTGCAAACCGTGGCTGGTGTTCTTGTGCAGTGTAACCAGCATGCCGTGGTACGTTGAGAAGCCCAAGTCAGTGAAAAAGGTATTCTCTGATAGCTGCGCGGCCATGCCCACATTGGCAGGCAGCAACCCGTAATACGACAACAGATCGACAGTGTCCGCCGCGTCGCCGCGTGCCGGATACGGTGCCATGTTTTCCGCAATGAATGCTGTATTGGATATGCCAGTCCCGTTCGAATACAGCACATTCTCAAAGAATGGCTGCGCGGGAACGCTGCTCAGGGGGGCATTCGGATGTTGGCGCAGCCATGTGGTCAGCCCTGCCAGGGCCTGGCTCAGCTTCTGCCCCGACACTGAATCCGGGAAGTCGATAAGTTGCTCGGCGTCGGCCTGGGCCAGCAAATGGCGTCCCATGCGGCCCACGTAGCCAAGCTTGAAGATGAACCCCCCTTTGAACTCTTGCTGAATGCCTAGGTTAAACATGATGCTGTACGGCGTGGGCAGATCGTGATCGACCGAAATGTTGAACGCTCCACCATTGGCCAGGCCGCAAGGTCCGGGCGAGCTGCATTCAGGGGATTCGGGGCCCACAAACGGTATGTCGGGTTTTGTAATTGCCGGCGGCGTGGGGCCCGGCGGCGGAGACGTCAAAGCCGTAAAGCGCGCATTCTGCAGCAACGAATTATATGCCGCGCTATTGGTCGCGGTGGCCGGCACGCCATAATCCTGCGTCCCGGAACTCTCGAACAAATAAGAGTAGGTTGCTTCCTCCTGCAGAAACGCATTGACGACCGTCTCGTCATAAACCAGTCCGCCGCCGCCATTGATCACCAGCTTGCGGTCCGCGGTCGGCGTCCACGCAAAGGCCACGCGCGGAGCAAAATCCTTGTTGGCCGGCTTATAGTAAGGCGCGGCATGGTTTGCTTTGCCGGCCAGATTGTATTCCACGTACGGCACCGCGTTCGTCCCGCCCGGCAGCGTGGCATCCCCACCCACGCCTGCGTCGCTCTGCGCAATACGGGCGTTCATGAAATCCCAGAAGCTCAAGTTCTGATCCGCCTCCACGCCGTGTATCTCATAAGGCACTGAGAAGTTCTGATAGCGCAGGCCGAGACTCAAGGTGAAATTCGGCGTCACCTTCCAGGTATCCCCGGCGTAGAACTCCGTCTCGTAATAACGGAATTGGGTCTGCAATCCGGAGCCCTGCGGCACCACACTGCCCGCTGCGTTGTAATTCCAGGTGTCGTTGGTGTCTTCAAAACGGCCCAGCGCAAGCACGAGCGCCGATTGATAGACCGTCAAACTGGTCTGGTCGTTGTCCAGATCGCTTGGATCGAAATTCCAGGAGCTTGATCCATTCGTGGGCAGTCCGGTTACGCCGCCACCCAATCCGACCACCGGGCCGTTGTAGTTACCGTAGTCCGCGTAATGCGGACTGGGATATTTGAACGAGCCGCCGATCGTAATGCTGTGGCGCCCTTTCTCCCAGGTAAAGTCGTCCCGTACCACTGGGATCGGGAAGTAGTACGTCCTTCCGCTAGCGTTGGCGTAGGGGCCGTCAAGGAAGTAGCCGCCGGTGGGATCTCCATCGTAGTTGTACTGGTCCGCCCCTTGCGGGTTATAGGTGTCGGGCGTTCCGATTTTGGCGATGTTATTGCCCCAGATCACGCTGTTCGTCTTGTTGTTGCCGATGGTCCAGTCCCAGCCCACGACCCACGCGTGGCTCTTGTCCAAATCCGGAAAGGTCTCAGGATCGCCCGGGAATTGCACCGGGTTATTCACCGAATTGATGTTGTTGTAGGTGACGCGGCCAAAGAGGTGATGATTCTTGAACGGGTCAAGATCAACCCTGCCGACGAAGTTCTTTTCAAGGTAGGGTTTGGGAGCATTAAAACGGTAACCCGCCGTGTTCAGCAGGTCCCCCTTGTCACCGCTAAAGTCGTTCGGGGAGGGATAGCATTGCCGATTCCCGCATTTGCCCGTCAGAAACGAGAACATTGACTGATCGAAACCGACGCCTTGCGGATCGAACTTGGCCACCTGCGCGGCGTTGACGCTGTTAGTCGCTCCGGTGCTGATATTGGTGTAGTAGGTAATGGTCTGGTCTTTGAGAAAAGTGTCAGTCGGCACGGTCCGCACAGCGATAGTTGAAAGCGCGTCATGGCGGCCGTTGAAATCGAAAAAGAAGTAAGCCTTGTTCTTCCACATCGGGCCGCCGATGTCGCCACCGTACTGGTTGCGGACCAGCGGAGAGCGTGGCACACCCTCGAAGTTGTTAAACCACTCGTTGGCCTCGAGATCGGTATCGCGGTGATATTCGTTCACATTGCCATGAAAGTGGTTGGTGCCCGACCTGGTGACCATTTCGAACTGGCCCCCGCCACCGGCGCCGGCGCTCGACAGCATTCCGGCCGTGGTGCCGCGGAACTCCTGCACCGAGTCCACCGGGGCATTGCCGACGATCGAACCGAAACTTCCGTATCGCTCGTCGTTCACGTCCAGCCCATCCAGTGTCACGCGGCTTTGGTCCTGGCGAGAACCAGTTGACGAGCCTGCTGTAGCACTTGATCCAGTTGTCATGCCCGGCTGATCCATCATCAAAGCCGTCGGAGAATCGCGGGCCATGACCGGCAGATCTTGCAAATACTGCATCTGGAAGTTGTTACCCACCGTTGCATCGGTGGTATCCAGGGTCACTTCCTGGTTCTCCGCAGACACCGAAATGGTTTCCGCAACAGTGCCAACCGCCAGCCTCACGTTCTGCGAACGGGTGGTGCCCACATTCAGGTACAGGCCGGTGAGCACAGTGGTCTGAAAGCCATCGCGGGTCACCGTCTCCGTATACCCCGGACCTGGGGCAACGTCCGAAATGGTATACGAACCACTCGAATTGCTCACGGCTTGATAAGACACGTTGGCGGACTTATTGGCCAGCACAATCTTGGCGCCGGGCACTACCGCGCCAGAGGCATCGGTGACCGTGCCGGTCAATGAGGCTGAGTCCTGCGCGTTGAGGAGGGAAGACGAGAATACGGCCAAAGCCAGGGTGAGCAGACTAGCAAACTTCTTTGCAGAAATTTCCATCATGTCTCCTTGGAAGGATGCGGCGAGCGGTTCGGATTCTCGAACACGGGAAGGGGGACTAAATTAATTGACAGAAAATTTGCAATTCTCTCGCCAAAGAGTAACTGATCGCTAAATCAACATTTTGGCGAGATTTTGAGCAAAAAATATACAACTTTCCGTAGAATTTGATTCTAAATATATATAAAAATATCTCTGCATCTGCTCACGCCGGCCCCGGCTAAGCGTCAAATATCGCCCCTTCGCGGGCCATCTCCGTCGCCTTGAAACACTTCTGTGCCTCGGCCTGCATATGGTCGAGAAAGTTGTCGTCGTGCCCGGGATCGTGGTGAATGAGCATCAATTGCTTCACTCCGGCCGTATGCGCCGCCTCAGTGGCATGCGCGTAGCTGGAGTGCCCCCAGCCAACCTTCGACTCGAATTCCTGGGGAGTATATTGCGCGTCCATCACCAGCAGATCTGCTCCCCGGGCTGCGCGGATCAGGCCCGCATCGATCTCCGCAACCCCGGCCTCGTGGTCTGAAGCGTGAACCACTACGTGCCCCTCCGACTCGAGCCGGAAGCCTACCGCACCCTGTGGATGGTTAAGCAGAATTGGCTCAACCTTGAGCGAGCCGATCGCGAATTCTTTTCCGCATTCGATCTGTTTGAACTCGATCTGCGCTCTAAGTTCGCCAAAAGTGACAGGGAAATACGGGTCGGCCATCTGGGCGGCCAGCAGCAAGCACGCTTCCAGGGTCGAACGTTGGGTGTAAATCACGATCTCTGCGCCCGAATGAAAGAGCGGAGCGAAGGATGGCAAGCCCTGAATGTGGTCCCAATGGAAGTGCGAGAGCAGAATGTGGATGCGGCTGGCGCTACGAGCTCGAATCTCATCGCCAAGAGCGCGGATGCCACTGCCGCCATCAATGATGACGGGTTCCAGGGGATCAGTTGTACCGATTTCGAGGCAGGTGGTGTTGCCCCCGTAGCGCAGCCGGTCCGGTTCAGGTGTAGGAAACGAGCCGCGCACTCCCCAGAATCTAACTTTCATTGAGGTCTCTTTCGGTTTACTGTACTCGCGGAGGGACGCGGTGGTGAGAATAAAACACTGCTCCACGATCTGCAACACCCAAATTCTGGAAGCACTCTAACCCTTCCGTCAGGGTGCCTCCCACAAAATCTGTATTCGCTACCCGGTCCGGGGCGGTATTATTGAGCGGTATTTTCCCCACCCACGGCGGTGCTCCAAATTTTGGGGAGTCTCGAAGGGGCTTGAAAATGGCTTTTCTTCCTCGGAATCGCCATTGAGTTTTTAGGCTCTGCAGGGCACAAAATGGAGAACCGCTACGGAGAATCGAATTTTATGACTCGCCGCGGGATACGTTTTGAGAATTTCGGAGCACCTGGTAACCCGAAGTACACAATAATGCCGGCACAATACCTATAGACGCTGGCAACCGCTTAACTATTTTTCTGGCTTAACGATCTCCGAAACAGCAAAGGCTCTCTACTCGACTCCTCACCGGCGCAGCAGAAAGGCTCTATGCGCAGGCTACTGTTTTGCTTCGCTATGCTCTTCGCCCTGGTGCCGCAGGCCATCCCGGCAACCCCTTCATCCGGCAACGTCAGCCTCATCTCCATCGTGCTTGAAAAAAAGCTCGGCGATCAGGTGCAGACCGTTGACCCCACCCACGTCTTTACCGGCGGCGACACGGTTCGCTTCCGGCTCCGCCCCGCGGTTGACGGCTTTCTGTATGTGATGGACCTAAACACCTCAGGCAAATACGAGGTGCTGTTTCCGCGGCCTGAGACCGGCAACGACAATCGCATCGCCAGGGGTAAGGATTACATCATGCCCGCCACATCGAATGGCTGGTTTGAAATTACCGGTCCGGCCGGCCGCGAGACCATCTATTTTGTGCTGAGCCCGATTGAGCTCACCATCGGCCAGATACAGAATCGCGCCACGCAGAATCTGCCTCCGCAGGGAATCGCGCCTTCGTCAATGAAGCCCCGCTGCGACGACGCCGTCTTCAAGTCGCGCGGCGAGTGCACCGATGTGGGCGCCGGGCCAAAAGCGGTTGGGCCTAACGAGGCTTTGCCCCGCGAGATAACCCAGGCTACCGGTACCAACGGCTCATCGCGCGACCTCAAGTTCACCTCCGATGGAGCCAGCGCAACAATAACATCAGATTCGCCGCTGGCCGGACCTGTGGTTTACGAATTCCTGCTTTCGCATAACTAGAAACTTTCACTCAGCCAACTTCAATGGGATTGGAACTATGAATCGAACGCACACATTGGGCCTGGCATTAGTCGCACTCGCAACGAGCACTGCGCTCGCCGGTCAGAATGCGCCCGCGCCCGCAGTCGCCCCGCCGGCGCAATCGCCCACCGCGCAGGATCAGAACCGCGACCTGACCTTCAAGAAAACTGCTCCCACGCAGCAATCTCAAACCACGGTGCAGATTCCGCGCAGCTACGCGCTGGTCGTCGGCATTTCGAAATACCAGCATCTGCCGCAGGCTTCGCAGTTGTCGTTTCCTGATTCCGATGCAGAGTCGGTTTACACCGTGCTTATCAGCCCCGAGGGCGGGCAGTTCCCTGCCGAGAATGTTCATAAGCTCATAAACAGCCAGGCAACGCTTGAGAACATTCGCCACGAGCTTGAGGTCTGGCTGCCTTCTGTCACTCACCCTGACGACCGCGTGGTGGTTTACTTCGCCGGCCACGGCTTTGTCTCGAACGGCACCGCCTACATTGCGCCCTACGACATCGACCTCAACAACATCGCCTCCTCGGCTTATCCCATGGAGTCGCTGGGCAAAGATATCGGGTCGCACATCAACGGCAAGTGGAAAGTCTTGATTACCGACTCTTGCCACTCCGGCGCAATCACGCCTGAGGCTGATCGCTCCACTGTTAACCGCACACTGCTCGACCTCGACAAATCTCTGTTTTCAATTACCGCCAGCCGCGACCGCGAACAGAGTTTTGAGAGCGACAAGTGGGGCGGCGGCCACGGCATCTTTACCTACTACGTCGTCAAGGGCCTTGAAGGCGAAGCTGATACCAACGGCGACGGCATTGTGTCTGCCGACGAACTGGCCGAGTATGTGCACACCAACGTTCGCGACGCCACCAATGCTGCACAGAATCCCACCTCCGAGCGCGGCAGCTTCGACCCCAACATGGTGCTGGCCTACAATCCCACGCACGTAACCGCCTCAAATCTTCCTCCGCCCAAGTACGGAACCCTGGTGATCGAGACCAACATGGATGGAGTTGAAGTATTCGTCGACGGTTCGAGCGTCGGCGTAGTCAACAAAACCGCCGCGCTGCGCCTGCCCGGCATCACCCCTGGCTCGCACACCGTTCAAGCGGTTCACCTGGGTTATGAGCCCGACGGCCCCCGCCAGGAAGAGGTGTACCCCGGCCAGGAAACCACCGTCACCGTCCGCATCCTGATTGCGCGAAACCGCAACCACGCAGCCGTCGAGCACTTCAACCAGGGCATTCAGTTTTACAACAAGGGCTTCGAAGAAAACTACCGCAAGGCCGCTGCGGAGTTCGAAGAAGCTTTGCAGATTGACCCCAAGTACAGCCAGGCCGCCCTCTACGCCGGCCGCGTCTACAACGCGCTCTACGACGACAAAAAGTCGCTGGACTTTTTCAAAGAAGCCATCTCTATCGATCCCGACTACCTTGAAGCCCGCTCCAGCTATGCAGGCGCGCTCCTCGATGCCGGCGACATGGATGAAGCAATCCGCCAGTTGAACATCGTTACCCAGCGCGATCAAAAGAATGGCATGGCCTTCTACCTGCTCTCCCAGGCCTTTGCGCGCAAGGGCGATTACGACGATGCGGTGCAGGCCGCGCGCCAGGCCATCGCGCTTACGCCGGCCAATGCTGAAGCGCATTTCTGGCTGGCTGAGTCGCTGCGGCAGAAGAATGGCTGCAGCGAAGCGGAGTCGCAATACGGCGATTACCTTAACCTTTCAAACTTCGATAGCGGCGTGGCCGGAAAAGTTAACTACTACGTCTTGGGATCTCTGTTCGGCATGGGCGTCAAAAAGCGCGCCGCGCAGGCTGACATCTGGAAAGAGCTCCGTGGCCAGGCCAACACCGGGCTTTGCGATTGCGAGTGGATGCAGAAACGCTTCGACTCGGCCATCCGTTACTGCCAAACCGCGCTCACATTCACACCTACCGATCTGTTCACCAATTACCGGCTTGGAATTCTTTATTCTGAGGTGTACAACCAGAACGGCAATGTCTCCGAATTAGCCGCCGCCCGCAAACATTTTGAAAACGTGATCGAGGCCAACCCCGATGCCAACGAAGCCGATCGCTCGCGAAAATATGTAAAAAATATTGATGCAGTGCTGGCTAGCCAGCCTTGATTTCACGCCCTATGATTTCACGACCCATGATGCGCCGCCTTCCAGACCGATTCATCGTTGCCTGCATCGTCGCTTTGGGACTCACCTTTGCGGTCACGATGCTCGAGCGCTGGACTGCGTTCAATGATCTGACTAACTGGACCTACGATTTCCTCGTGAATCACGGCGGCTACGCGCCAACATCGAAAGAAGTTGTGTTCGTCGATTTCGACGATGCCACTTTCGCGCAAATTCAGAAGTTCCCCATTCCCCGCTCCACCGTGGCCGACGTAGTCGCCAAAGTCGGACAGGCAAAGCCCGCCATCATCGGTCTCGATATTTTTCTCTCCGAGGCCCGCAACCCAGACGAAGACGCAGCGATGCAGCGCGCTCTAACTTCAGCCGGAAATGTTGTAATCGCCATTCAGGCCGGCACTGGCCAGCTTCCCGCCGTGCTCCCGATGCCCATGTTCTGCCAGCCTGAGAATCCCGTGCTGCCCACCGGCTTTTGCAAAGAGGGCGCGCCCGGAGCCTTCGCCTACGCCGCCATCAACATGCCTTTCGACAACGATGGATACGTGCGCAACGCCGAGTTGGTGACATGGAACAAGAAGCAGAAGGCCGAAAGTTTTCCGGTCTTCATGACTGAGGAGTATCTGGCCCAGGTCGATCCCAACTGCAAGAATTGCACTCTCACCCCGCTCGACAAGCGCAATGCCATGTTCCGCGGTTATCGCGTGCCCTTCAGCGATCCTGAGGCCGCAACCTTTCGCATCGGCGATTGGGCCCCGCACCCGGCCACGCATATTTCGGCGTGGAGCGTGCTCACCGGCGCTGTCGCTCCAGCGGTGCTCCAAAACAAGCTGGTGTTGATTGGGCAAAGCAGCGACGCCGCACGCGATCAGGATTTTACGCCGATATACCGCGTGAGTGACGCCAACGGCAAGCGCGAACGCCTTGGCGGCACTGAATTGCACGCGGCTGCCATTGAAACTCTTCTCGACGGTCACGCTATTACAGAAGTTCTGCCCTGGCAGCGCTGGACCATCAATTTTTTGGTGTTGTTGTTGGCCACCTGGGCTTTCACTCGCTTGCATCTGCGCTTAGCCTTTGCCTTCGCCGCCATCGTAATGATTGGCATCTACATCAACGCGCAGACCGCATTCTCACACTTTCACCTATGGTTCCCGTACCTTGAAACCGGGCTGGGAGTGGGTGCGGCACTTCCCCTCGGCGTGGCCTGGCAATATGTCAAAGCCAACCTGCTGCGCTCTGAAACTGAGTTGCAGCGAACGCAATTGATGGAGCTGTTCTCCCGCTACGTCGATCCAGCGGTTGCCAATGCCATCTGGGACCGCCGCGAAGAAGTGAGCCTCGAAGGCGATGAGCGCGTCGCCACCGTACTGTTCAGCGATATTCGCAACTTTACCGGCATCACGGCAGGCAAACCCTCGCGCACCGTGCTCAAATGGCTCAACCGCTACTTCACCGCCATGGACGAGGTGATCCGCGCACACGGCGGCTTCCTCAACAAGTTCATCGGCGACGGACTGTTGGTGGTCTATGGTGTACCTCTTTCGCAGGGCGAGTCTGAAGACGCGTGCAACGCTGTGCGCAGCGCCCAGGCCATGATCAAGCGCGTCGACGAACTAAATGCCGAGAGGCCTGAGGGTGAAGACTTCCCCGAGTTCCGCATCGGCGTCGGAGTTCACACCGGAATGCTCACCAGCGGCAGCGTCGGCTCCCGCGACCGGCTCGAATATTCCGTGATCGGCGAAACCGTAAACCTTGCGTCCCGGCTTGAAAGCCTCAACAAGGAATTCGGTACCGAGATAATCCTTTCCGAAGGCACCTGGCAGCGCGTGAAGGATCGCATCGAAGGCATCTATCCCCTCGGCGCCACGCAGGTGCGCGGATTCGACGAACAGGTTACCCTGTATGGCATGGGGCCCCGTAAAAATAAATCTCCTAAGGTAGAAGCAAAAGAACCGGAGGTTCTTGCATGAAACGTTCGATCGTTGTTGTTTTGGCAGCGGCATTTGTGTCGTTGGCCGTCCCTCAGAGCAATGGGCAGGCACCCACCAACGCCCCTGCGGCTCCCCCAGCCCAAAATGCTCCACGGCGAGTTAAGACCAAGCTTGACGGATTCGACCTGGCGCCGGGTAAGGCAACCGCCAATCAAATCGGCGGAGCTTCTCGCGGCGAAGGCACAAAGACGCTGCTATACGCCCCGAACAAGGCTCGGGTCTATACCCTGCGGCCCAATTTTGCGTGGAAGGGCGACCCATCCGCAGTGTATAAGTTCCACATTCAAGACCCCATGGGAACTTTCTCGTGGGATCGCGAGGTCACCGGCGCTTCCCTTGCCTATCCTGACGATGTGCCGGCCCTCACTCCCGGCGGAACCTACCTCTGGAAGGTCGCACCCGAATCGCCGTTGCTCGGGCCGCCGCCCCCAGCCGCCATCCTCGTTGTGGTCGCCGGTCCTGACCGTGCCCAGATCGATTCCGAGCTCAGCCAGATCCAGGGAGAGGGCACAGATGCTGAAACTGCCCGCGCCAAATACTTCTTTGATCACCGCCTCTGGTACGACGCGGTCTTTGCGTACTCTGACTTGATCCAGAAGAACCCCGCCCAGGCATCGCTTTACCAGATGCGCGGAACTCTCTACGACCAGGTACCCGCTGCCGGCCAGCTAGCCGACGCCGATTTTGCGCACACGAACTGAATGTGAAATTTCAATACATGGTGCACTCACTCAGTCGCCGTTTTTAAAGGGCACGGCTTCATCCGTGCCAACAGACGGCAAACAAAATCTTGAGGGGTTTCGACCCCTCAAGCCCGGAGGGAGCAGGGGCCTTCAGGCCCCTCAACCAGGCTCACTCAATTCGAGCCTTTAGGCTCGGGCTCTGGGATGTGGGATAGGATTTGACCTGCTTCATCCGTCATCGAACTTCATGCCTGCGGCAACCACCGGAGGGCATCGGTAGAGCTCCCCTGAGCACAGGTCATTCGCAAATGCAGACGATCTGTGTCTAATTTCACGCTGAGTCCAGCGATGCCGAAAAAAATCGCCGAAACATCATGTGCAGCTATGGGACACACCCTCGACTGGGGGAGTGCCTTTGTCCTGAATTGAAACGCTGGCTCCGAAAATGTGATCGAAAAACGCCCAACCTGCGGCGTTTCCGGCCCCTCCATCCATTGCCCTTCATCACACTTCACAAAATTTGAGTTGACTTATTGGTACTGAAAAAGCTACAGTTCGGCCATTCTCTTATCTTTTTCCCGCTCCTGAAAACCCCCAATCTTCCGGAGTAAAAAAATTAAAGGACGGTCCACCCCCATGAAACTGCGCTCGCGCGGGCGGCTTGACGCCATGCTCGTCGGTGCCACTTGTGTCGCCATCCTCCTCGTTTCCGGCTGCAGCAAGTCAAGCATCAATCCTGGATCGACCTCGTCCTCCGGAGGGTCAACTCCTGCAGGCACAAACATTTCAAACGGCGCGCAGATGGGCCTCATCTGGAACTCGTCTGACTCAACTCTGCGAACGCTGGTCGGCGTACCGGGGGCAACTCAGCTTGGCGCTGCTCTCTTTCCTTCCGGCACTTACTCCGCGGGCGCATTCGCAAACCAGACTCAGACCGCACTACTCATTGACCCCAAAAGTAACCTCAAGGTAATGACCCTGCCATCCCTGCAACCGGAGTTACTTACCGCTAACGTCTCTCCTTCATCGCAAATCACCTTTTCGCCGCATGGCGGATACGCCGTGATTTTCGCCCCGGCTTCCACTTCCCTGCTTCTGGTAACCGGCATTCCCCAATCTCCTGCGGTCTCCACGGTAAGCGCGACCTCGCGGATTCAGGGAGCGGCCGTCAGTGATGCGGGAACGCTGCTGGTGGCCGCGAACGGAGCCACAACCGGCGTGACGGTATCGGCGACTGCCGCAAACGGAAGCCGCTCCACGCTGGCAACACTGGCAGGCTTTGGCGGAATGAACTTCGTTCCCGGCTCTGAAGACGCTCTCATCGCTGACTCCTCGGCCAACACCCTGGCCCGCTATCACAACGGGACTGCCACCACCCTCGCCACCGGCGTCAACGGTCTCAATCAGCCCATTGCCGTTGCGGCTTCGCAAGATGCCCACTGGGCCGTAGTCGCCGATCGCACCGACGGTTCCCTTCTTCGTGTCGATCTCACCGGTGCAACCGCCCCGGCCCAATCCTCATGCACCTGCTCACCCACGCAGCTCTCATCGCTCAACGGCAACGCGGTATTCGAAATGGTGCCGCCCGGAGCATCTCCGGGATGGATGATCCAGGCCGACAGCCCCACGTCGCGGGTTCTGTTTATCCCGCCGGTACGGAGTGGACAATAATGCGCCGCATATCGAACAAGCTCACCCTTGCACTTATCCCAACCGTTCTCGCGCTTGGTTTCTCGCTCCCTTCGCATGCCCAGAGCTCCGGCCCCGGGGGGACCCTCAGCGGTTTCGCCCTTGGAGCCCTTCCTAATCCCGTCGGCGATGGTCTCGACTCCACAGTTACTGGCGCTGTTTTCGGTGATGGAACCGACCATGCCCCCGATGGCTCCATCGACTTCTACATTTCAATTGATCCAACGGTATGCAGCGGCCCCAATTCCGGGACCGATCTCGGCACGGTCGCTGTAACGCAAAGCGGAACCAACGGCCTCGCCACCACCTCCGCCAGCGGCCTCTCTCCGGGGACCTACCCAATTTGCGGTTACTACAGCGGTGACTCGTACTACGCCAACGCCTCAGCCGGTCCATTCGTGCTCACCGTGTGGGCGCCCACTTCCATGATTGTGTACGTGCCGGGCGCGTCCACTCCGGGCTCGACAATCACCTTCAATGTAGTCTTGACTACTCCATCCGGCCAGACCTCGCCCAGCTACGGCTTACCTGCGACGGGCACCTGCACTTCTTCCTGCATCGAGATTGAGGATCCTGCGAATGGCAACGCAGTGGTCGCGGGTCCGCTTCCCGTCACCAACATCACCGTTAACGGCCAGTCCGCCATTGGCGCAACTCTTAGCACATCCGGGCTCTCGGGTAACGAATACCTCGCGGTCTATTCCGGCGACAGCAACTACCAGCAGGAGCAGGTTCGGGGAACTTTCTTCATTGAGAACCCGCTCACCTCCGTCATTCCCGCCTCGTTCATGGCCGGCGCACCGATCGCATTGCCATATATTGCTTGCACGCCGCCCTCCGGTGGCCAGGGCCTGCAAATCACGCTGAATGGCATCGGCTTTAACACCAGTTCAACGGCTCAGGTCCAGATCAACGGAACCTATCAGAACTTGCCGTTAACCGGATCGACAAACACGACGTTGACCACCTGCCTGCCAGCCACCGCACTCGCAACTGCAGCCACACTGAATTTCCAGTCCATCACCGGCAATACCATTGGCGGTCCGGTCGCGTTCCAGGTGTATGCGCCGTGGACGGTCGCCACCGCGGTCTCGTCCACTCCCTCGACCTTCCCGTATGGATCGACCTTGTCTTCGCTCGTCGCCGCGACAGTTGATCCGACTGCTACTACCGATGCCGCCGTGCCTACCGGAACGGTCACGTTCTCCCTTACCGGCACCGCTCCAGTCGTCCCGACTGTTACGCTGGCAACCACTCCTCTCACCCAGAGCACCGCAACGGCAGGTACCTACCAGAGCCCGCTCATGGCGCCGTTCGACATCAACAACAGCCAGAAGGTTATCTCCGCCGACCTCAACGGCGACGGTTACGTTGACGTGGTGGGACTGCCGGGAAACGTTGACGGCAACCCCGCAGGCGGCGCTTTTCTTCAGGTCTTCCTCAGCACTGGAGCCAATGCATTTCAGACCGAGGAACAGGTTTTCGCAGGCTGCGCTGCCCAGGATTTTGCAGTTGGCGACATCAACGCCGACAACATCCCCGATCTGGTAGTGGTGTGCCCGGGAAATGCGGGTACAGGCTTCCCGCTGCTGGCCTATTACATGCTCGGTAACGGCGACGGCACGTTCCAGCAGCCAGTCCAGTTCGGCGCCGGCTCCAATGTCAGCGCTCCAACCCAGGTCGTCATCGGAACGTTCGATTTCGAGACCAACAACAGCGTCCCGATCAACAGCATCGCAGCCATTGACGGTGTGAATGGCTATATGCAGGTCATCACTCCCTTCGGAAACAACCCCTGCAATACCTCTCCGTGCGATAACGACGTCTACTTCTATACCTACGGCCCGGTCTTCAACGCGCAAGTAGCCGATTTCGACCAGGACGGCCTATCTGACATCGTGCTCGGCGAGTATTCCTCCCCCAACGATTACGGCCTGGTCCTGCCTCTTATCAACGACAGCAGCAGCCCCGGCAACAACTTCAACGTCGACAATCCCCAATTCTTCTCTGCCTCCACCTCCTATTTGTGGAGCATGACTGTCACCGATGTGAACGGCGACGGTTTCCCCGATGTCGCAATAGCTGATACCGGCACAACGGGCAGTAGCAGTACAGATCCCGGTAACGTCCTGATCTTTGAAAACGACGGAACCGGCAATATTCCGAACACCGCCACCGTTCAGATCAACAGCGTAGGCGCAGTCGCCGGTGCGCCATTCCCAATCGTCGGCACTCCGTCGGCCAATGCGGCGGTAGCCCCAGGCTGGAATCTTGTGTACTCCGCGACCGGCGATAACGGCGATATCTTCGTGGGCCAATTGCTGCGTCAAGATGCCTCCACCTGGGAACTGACAGGTAGCGCCCTGGATACTGGCACATTCCCGAATAGCATTGGCCGTATTGACCAGATTCCTACCCCGTTGCCCGGCCTTATTGTTGCAGGCGACATGAACGGCGACGGCTACCTCGATTTCGCTGCGACCGGTCTCATTGACTACGACTCAGTGTGGTGCTGCACTCAAGACCAGCTGGTGCCGTACTACTACGGCAACAATGCCCAGGCATCTATTAACAACCCCGGCGAGGTGCCCACTCCCGGCACGTATTCGCTGGCCATGAAGTACCCCGGCAACCCGCTATATCAGGCCAACAATAGGGCTAGGACCCAGATCGTCGTTACCCAGGGTCCGGTCACCGGAACCGTCACCGGCCCCGGTACTGTCACCTATGGCGCAACGGTCACACTGAACGCAACCGTCTACCCCGTAACCAATGGTGCGCTCCCCACCGGCACCATCACCTTCTATGACGGCAGCAATCCAATCGGCTCTCCTGTAATCCTCACTCCCGGCGAGGGATTCTCATTCGCCTCCATTAACACGTCGACTCTGTCGGCCGGCACACACACCATCTACATCACCTACAGCGGCGATCCGAATTACCTCGCCGCCTCCAATTTTGCCAACACCCAGGTGGTCGTAAATGGCCAGGGGATTGCGATCATATTCGCCAGTCCAACATCTTCCAGCGTTAGCGCGGGCACCATGGTCAGCTTCCAGGTGCAGGGTTCCGACACTCCGCTGCCCGCCGGAGAAGCCATCACCTTTACCGGCTTGCCCATTTCCGGCCTCCCATCTGCAAATACCAACGCGAACGGCGTCGCCACCTTCAATTACGGTGCATTCCCGCCGGGCAACTACTCCATCACAGCCAATTACGCTGGCGACGGCGTCTATGCTGCCGCCCAATCTACCTTCTCGCTAACCGTGAGTCCGACACTGACAACAGTCAGCCTCACTTCCAGCGCTAACCCCGTCACTTATCCCACCACCGTTGACCTCACTGCCACCGCCACCACCGGCGGCCTCGGCATACCCACCGGCAACATCGAGTTTGACGACAACGCCGTTCCGCTCACGTCTCTGCCGCTCTCCATCGTCAACGGAAATAGCGGCCTGCTGCAGGGCAAAACTTTCGCCATTAACAACCTGGCCAACGTTGTCACGGTCACCGGCGACTTTAACCATGACGGCATCCCTGACATCGCCACGCTGCAGGCGGCCCTCGACCCCAGCATCGCCCTCGTCATAATGCTGGGCAACGGCGACGGCACCTTCCAAACGCCGATCGTCTATGGCCAGGTTGAAGGAACCACCGCAATCGACTCGACTTCAGATTCGATGGCTGTGGCCGACCTTACCGGCAGCGGCTTCGCCGATTCTCTGGTGATTGGCGCCGACGACGGAAACATCGATGTTTTCCTTTACAACAGTGGCAACACGCCCGGCATACTCAATTTAAGTCAACCCATCACTACCAACCTTGGCAGCGTGTTTGGTGTAGCCACTGGCAACTTCGGCGGTAATCCCCTTCAGAGTATCGCCGCAATCTCAAACAACACCCTTGAGATTTTCGCGAACACCGGCGGCGGATCATTCTCCAACACTCCTGTCTTCAGCTTCACGCCAGACGGCACAACCTCTTACACCGGTATCGTTGCCGCAGACTTTAATCAGGACGGCATTGCCGACATCGCCATCAGCGACAATGCCGGCCCCGACGTCGCCGTCTATATCTACAACACCGGGGCCGGTCAGTTCACTGGCGCGACTACCTATAACGTCGGTGCGTCCGCCACTGGCATCGCCGCCGGCAATATCAACAACGACGCCTATCCCGATCTGGCCGTCCTCTCCAGCAACGACAACACAGTCGACGTCCTGCTCAATGACCAGACAGGCGCATTCCTCAACAGCACCTCCTACGGCGTTACAACTTTCCCGACGGCCGTAGCCATTGGAGACTTCAATGGCGACGGATTTGGTGACATTGCTGTAACCGGCGACGGCACTGGCCAGGGCTCTGGCACCAGCATCCTGCTCAGCTCAGCCAACGGCGCAATGACCGGCGAAGTGCTGCTGCCTGTCATCGATAACACCGGCGGATTTTCCGTTGCCACGGCCGACTTCAACCAGGACGGCAATACCGACCTCGTAGTCGGTTCAAACGGCGTGACTGTATACCTCGACAGCAGTGCGCAGGCCTTCGACCAGTCCGTTTCGCTTACTGCGGGAACTCATCCGCTTAGCGCAACCTATTCGGGTGCGTTCTTCAGCTCGGCGCCAGGCACACTCAGCCAGGTGGTAAACCAGTCTGTCCCCGTGGTCACATGGGCCAATCCGCTGCCCATCAACTACGGAACACCGCTGAGCGCAACCCAGCTCAATGCCACGCCACCGGATCTTGCCGGCGCTTTGTCTTACACCCCCGGCATTGGAACAATCCTCACCGCCGGCACGCATCAGCTTGCCGTCACCTTCACTCCGGTCGACACCGTTGACTACCAATCCGTTACGCAATTCGTAAGCATCACCGTCAACCAGGTCGCTACCACCGTTACATGGCGCAACCCCGCCCGCATCAACTACGGCACGGCGCTGAGCGCCACACAGTTGAATGCGACAGCGTCTGTGCCAGGCGCCTTCGTCTACGATCCCGCACTCGGAACCGTACTGAGCGCCGGAACTCACCAGCTCGCAGTCACCTTCACTCCCAATGACAGCGTGGACTACGCAGTCTCTACGGGAACGGTTTCGATCACCGTCAATCAGGCCACGCCAACCATTACCTGGGCGAACCCGGCAGGCATTACCTACGGCGCGCCGCTGAGCGCGGCACAGCTAAACGCCACCGGCTCTGTCCCCGGCGTCCTCACCTATACCCCTGCGGCAGGTACCATCCTGACCGCCGGTACTCACATACTGTCGGTAACCCTCTCACCCACGGATGGAACCGATTACCTGGCCGTCTCCAAAACCGCCACCATCGTGGTCGGCCAAGCTACATCAACCGTCACCTGGGCCACGCCCGCCGCTATCACTTACGGCACCACGCTCTCGGCTGCCCAGCTTGACGCAACCGCTTCAGTGCCCGGCACGTTCGTCTACAATCCGGTCGCCGGCACCTTGCTCGCCGCCGGCACACACCCGCTCGGCGTAACCTTTACGCCTACCGATACCACTGACTACGCGGGATCAATCGGCGCTACAACAATCCAGGTAAACCAGGCCACGCCAGTCGTCACCTGGAACACTCCCGCTGCCATCACCTATGGCACCACACTCAGCGCAACTCAGCTCAACGCAACCGCCTCGGTCCCCGGCAGCTTCGTTTACAGTCCTGCGGCAGGTACATTGCTCACAGCAGGAACGCACACTCTCGGCGTAACCTTTACGCCCACTGACAACACTGACTACGCAACCGCATCGGCAACTTCCTCGATCGTAGTCAACCAGGCCACGCCAACCGTAACCTGGGCTGCCCCTGCCGCCATCACTTACGGAACCAAACTGAACGCTACGCAGCTCAATGCCACCGCCTCGGTGCCGGGCACGCTCACTTACACTCCCGCTGCGGGAACTGTGCTCACAACCGGATCGCACCCGCTCACCGTCACCTTCGCGCCAACTGACACCGTTAACTACAAGATCGCAACCGCCACAGTAGACATCGCCGTCATTCAAGCCACGCCAACCGTAACCTGGGCCACTCCGGCCGCTATCACTTACGGAACCGCACTGAGCGCGACGCAGCTTAATGCCACCGCCTCCGTACCAGGCACGCTCGCTTACACTCCTGCTTCGGGCACCGTGCTCTCAACCGGATCGCACCCGCTTACCGTTACTTTCACGCCTACTGACGGCGTCAACTACAAGGTCATAACTGACACCGTAAACATCACCGTCGGTCAGGCTACGCCAACCATAACCTGGGCCGCTCCCGGCGCCATCAACTACGGCGCCGCTCTCAGCGCAACTCAGCTCAACGCCACGGCCTCGGTACCCGGCACGCTCATCTACAACCCGTCTCTGGGAACCGTGCTCGCTGCGGGTAGCCACCAGTTGTCCGTCACATTTGCGCCCACTGACAGCGCCGACTACGCATCAGCCACCGCCAATGTCACCATCCAGGTCAACCAGGTAGCCGGCATCATTACCTGGACCGCCCCAACCGCCATCACCTATGGCACCGCATTGAGCGCAGCGCAACTCAACGCCACTGCATCTGTGCCCGGCACGTTCGCTTACACTCCCGCTCTCGGAACCGTGCTCGCAGCCGGAACGCACACCCTCAGTGTCACCTTCACGCCAACCGACATCGCCGATTACAAACCTGCCACCTCCACCGTCTCCTTACTGATCAACCAGGCCGCGCCCACCCTCACGTGGCCCACGCCAGCGTCTATCGGATATGGCACGGTACTCGGCGCAGGCCAGCTCAACGCAACGGCCTCCGCACCCGGTACGTTCGCATACACTCCGGCAGCCGGCACCGTGTTGTCCGGTGGACCGCATACACTCAGTGTCACCTTTACGCCCACTGACGCCACCGACTACACAACTGCCACCGCCACCGTCACCCTTCAGGTAACTCAGGGCACTCCGGTCATCACCTGGCCGAGCCCCGGCAATATCAACTATGGCGTTGCACTCAGCGCCACTCAGCTTGACGCCACGGCCACGCCCGCCGGCGGCACATTTGTCTACAATCCGCCCGCGGGCGCCACTCTGCCTGTCGGTACGCAGACCCTGAGCGTTACCTACACTCCCACCGACACCACCAACTACGCCACGGCAGTAGCCACCACTACCATCAAGGTGATTGGGGGCTTCACGCTAACCTCCGTCGCTCCCTCCAGCGTGCCTTTCGGTTCGGGAGCTACAACTGTCACCCTCACCGGCAGCGGATTCACCCCGGCCGCGACCGTTCAGCTCAATGGCACCACCATTTCCAGCACCTATGTAAGTCCCTCAACGTTGACCGCGGTCATTCCGGCCAGCTTCTTCAAGCAGCTCAAGCCCATCACCATCTCGGTCTACGATACGGTGACTGCCGTGGCAACTGTATCGGTCACCATCACCGTTGGCCTGCCCAACGTCGGAGTTGATTTCAGCGGTCCAAGCACTGCGGCGCCCGGCGAGCAGCCGACCCTCAACCTCGTTATGACGCAGCCCTACCCGGTCGATCTCCAGGGAACCATGACTCTGACCGTCGATCCGCTCACGCCTGGGGCCCCCACCGATCCAGCGGTGCAATTCTCCACCGGTGGAACAACCTTCACCTTCACCATTCCCGCCGGGTCCACTACCACGCCCACGGTTCAACTCCAGACCGGGACTGACTCTTCCACTATCACCGTAACGCTTGCTTTCGAGGCCAACGGCCAGCCTATCGATGTGCCAAGCATTCAGCCGGTCGTCATAACCGTTCCTGACTCCGCGCCGCTTATTTCCAGCGTCAAGCTTGTCCGCAACGGCAATACTCTTACCGTCGACGTTCAAGGCTACTCAACTACGCGCGATGTTGGCTCCGCTATCTTCGACTTTACCCCCGCTTCGGGATCGAGCATCTCCAATCCCGAAGTCACGGTCGATGTTTCCACAGACTTCACCACCTGGTACTCAGGCGACGCATCGCTGCAATTTGGAAGCTCCTTCTCCTATTCGCAGGTGTTCAACTTGAGTAACGACAATTCAACCATCGGCAGCGTCAGTGTCGTTCTGACCAACACCGTCGGCCAATCGAATAAAGTGACCGCGCATTGAGCGCAAGCTAGGATGATGAGCCCTATGGTCAAAATTGCTAACTCGGGAATCAGTGGGCGTATTATTTCGCTGCTGGCTATCACCCTGCTCGTTTTGGAACCGGCACTGCCGCTCGGGGCACAGGAATCCCCCGCCCCGCCCAAATCACTGCAGATCGTCATCCTCGACGATGAAACGCCGCTCAACAACATCAGCGAACGCACGGCTCGCGAGCCCATCGTGCAGGTGCAGGATGAGAATCACAAGCCGGTGGCCGCCGCAGCCGTACTCTTCGCCATCCATCCCGCCGCAGGCGGCGCTGGTGCTGGGTTTGCCAATGGCGCAAGCACCCTCTCGGTAGTCACCAACGCAAATGGCGTCGCCCGCGCTTCGGGCCTGGTCATGAATTCGACAAAGGGCACCTGGCAGTTGCAGATTACCGCGTCGAAAAACGGCCTGACGACCACCACGAGTATCAACGAGACCAATGTGCTGCCCAGCAATACACCCGGAAACCCAAACCCCAACAAGCCTCCGACACACTTATTCGGGTCTCATGGATTGCTGGTGGCAGGCGGAGTCGCGGTCATTGCCACTGTAGTTGCCATCGTGGTTGTCAACCAAACGGGCAACAACTCCACCAACATCGGCACCGGCACCGGCACTGTAGGCGCGCCCGCCTCAGGCACCAAAACCGGAGCAGGATTCAAGATCCACTTCTAACCCTAATCCTTTTGCAAGCAGTCAGAAACAGCAGCCCCGGCATTCGCGACCATCAGCACCGACCTAAGCAAGTAGCGCCGGGCTCCAGCCCGGGGTCCCCAACAAATGATTTGTATTTGTTCGGGCGGAGCCCGGTTGTAGCGCCGGTCTCCCGACCGGCTGTACTGAGGGTCTCCTGACCCTCAGTGGGATTCCGAATAGCCGACAATACATCCGCAACTCGGGACAGTCTCGTGTAGCCCGCTTGAAAGCGCGGCTGGCGCTTCAATCAGAAGCGCAAGCCGCAATCAATACATTTCGGGTCAGGTAAGCTCATACCTCAGCAGCACCGATTCTCTCCGCTCGTCTCGCTAAGCTACACCGTCAGCTTGCGAAGATAAGGAACACTGGCTTGCATTAAATCCCAGTCCATCTCCACGAAATAATTCTTCACGCCTCCAGCTTTGGCCGCAACAAAAATCTTCTTCCAGTCGATAGTGCCCGTTCCAATCGCAACCGCTTTCCTCTCCGATGACCAGTCCGACAAATGGAGAGAAATAAACCGGCCCGGATGTTTGGTCAGATAGGCGACAGGATCGTATTGCGGCGGGATCGCGTCCTGGAACTGCATCTTAATCAGCTTGGGATCGAACCTCTTCATCAACTCGTCGTAAACCAGCACTCCATCGATCTCCCTGAACTCGAAGTGGTGATTGTGGTACCCAAGCTGAAGACCCGCTTGCTGCACCTTCGCGCCAATCTCGTTCATTTTGTCGAAAGCCTTCTGCCAGGCTGACATCGGCGCGTCGTCCGGCACTTCGAGCGTTGCGCAAATCATTTGCTTCAGGCCCAGTTCCTTGGCAAACTCAATCCGGTCGTCCAACTGTTCCTTCAGCTCAGTGAATCTGAAATGGCTGCTGATGCAACCCAGGCCCGCGTCCCTTATCATCTCGTGGATCTTCGCCGGCTTTATGTTCACCAGTGGACCAAAGCCATCTCGCGCGAAACTAGCCGGCGAGCACAGCTCTATCATCTTGAAGCCCCCGCCCGCGATCTGATGCAGCGTCCCCTCAAAATCTTTTCCGATAGACTCGCGAAGCGGATAAGTCTGGCACCCAATTGGCAATCCCAACGGGTCGGCCTCAACCCTCATCGCCGCCACAGCCATGCACATCGCGCTGCCATAAACAAATTGCCTTCTTGAAATTGTCTGCACGTCAATTCACCTTTCAGATGGATTGGGGATCCCAACCCGTTCGGTATTCGCGGGACAAATATTTGTTGGCTTCCGCTACGTTTGTAATTTTCCGGGCCGCACCGTCGTACACCAATTTCTTGCCCGTGCGCAGTGCGACAGCGTAAAGGTTCACAGCCTCTGTAATCGGGCCTGCATTCAAGAAACTCGAAGGCGATTGCGGTCCGCCCCTCACCGCGGCAATCCACTGCCGCACTCCCGCTGAAGCCCCGCCTTGTTGCTCCTGCTCCTTCACCGGCGCAGGCGCAGCCCCGTGCTTGCGCATCCTTCTTTCAGGAATCAGCTTCGGCTCCTCAACCAGAAAACCCGCCAGTATCTTTCCCTTGCTGCCCACAAACATCATGCCCTCAATCGGCAACTCCTTGTTATCCACTTCGAGCTCTGGCGGAGTAGGCGGCCGCATCCCGCCGTCATACCAAATCAGATCCACCGCCGGCCTGCTACCGCTCGCCGAATACTTGAACCGCACGCTACAAGCAGTCGGGAATGAAAAGTCGTTGTTCACTCTGAACGCGATGCTATTGTTGAAACCGCAAGTATGACTCAGCATCGGCTCCACACTCGTAGGCGACCCCAGTTCCAGCGCATTGAAAACCGTCCACAAACTGTAGTGGCCCATATCCGCCATCGAGCCGCCGCCAAAGTCATACCACCCTCGAAATACCATGTGCGTGTAGTCGGGCGAATAGGCGCGCACGGCCTCCGGACCCAGCCACAAATCCCAATCAAATCCTTCCGGAATAGCAGCCCCATCGCTCGGAAGATTGTTGTACTGCGGCCATACAGGTCGGTTCGTCCAGTTATGAATTTCGCGAAGTTTGCCGATCGCCCCGCCGTTGATCCAGGCCATCACCTGCTCCATCGACCCATTGGCGTCCCACGGCATAAAGTGCGTGGCAACTCCCTTTTCACGAGCGGTGTCCATCACCAACTTCGCTTCCTCCAAACGATTGGCAATGGGTTTGTGCATCATCACATGCTTGCCCCTCTTCATGCAGGCAATGCTCACCACGCCATGAAGATGGTCCGGAGTCATAATCTTCACCGCATCCACGTCCTTCTCCTGGGCCAGCAGTTCGCGGAAATCGGCATAAGCAGAGCAGCCCTTGAACGTGCCGCCCGACCGATTGGCCGCATAGTAAGTCTCCACAAAGTCTTTGGCCACGTCGCGGCCTCCCGGAACAATCCCCTCCGTTCCCGCCATCCAGTCCGGCTTCCCAAGGGCCTTTCGCATATCGTTCAGCAGCCCGTCCCTTCCCCAATCCCTGTATCCAATCGCGTGCTTCGAAGGGTCGCAGACTGAAACAATCTGGATCTCCGGGACGGCAATCAATTTCGTCATCTCGCGCAGTCCCTCGGTGCCCGTGCCAATGTGAGCCAGCGTAATTTTGTCGCTGGGCGCCACTACCCCGGCCCCTCCCAGTACATGCCTCGGAATGATCGTGAAACAAGCGGATGCTGCTGCGGTTTCAAGAAACTTGCGGCGATTCATCATAGTTGTCATCTTTCTGCCTTGCATCGGATTTGAGTTGTCAAAGTCATCACAGCCTCACAGGCCGCAGTAGTCCAGCGTTGTAAAAACGTGCTCCAGCGCGGTACGGTTGCTTTCGCAGTTGGTGTCTTTTGTAGCGGCGCCACCCAACGGCATTAATCGGATTTCAGCCGTACCCATCCCGATCTCCAGCGCACGACTCTACAGCTTGCTGAAAAACTCAATCGGAGGGGGCCTTGTAACAGGGCACGAGTTTACTCGTGCCGATAAGCCTCTTTAAATGAGTGTGGGGCTTTAGCCCCTGCCATGTTCGCTGCGCCCGTCTTGCTCGCTTTTCGCACTTTTTCAGCAAGCTGTCTATGCATTCCAAATTATGGACGCGTTCCAAATGTATGGAATCGAGTCGTCTAGCATAATAGCCGCATTGGCGAGGACAGACACGAATACTTTTGAACAGCCGCAATCAAGTCACCGCCAATCCAGAAGTTATGCGTCACAACACTCCCACCAACCCACCACAGTCATCCCGAGCGGAGCCGAGGCCGAAGGTCCGCTGTGGTGGAGACCTGCAGTTGCCTTTGCGGTTGCTTTTAGGGAAACCCGACCCAAGCAGTCGAATTCCTCAACACCACGAGTTGCATAGAAGCCAGCGGTAGGCTCCGGCGTCATCAATGGAAAACACGCACAATCCGCAGCAATCGCACAATCCATGCCGTAGACTGTTGCCAACAGTTATGCGACAGCGTTTTGAGTTTTCCCAATTAATCATTCAGATCGGAAGAGACGGCCGCCGGAGAATTGCCCGCGCGTCCGGGGGTCAATACCCGCCTGACAAATCGGGGCCCATTAGTAGCGTAGAAAAGGTTGAGGACTGGACGTTACATCTATCCGAGCAAACGCTCGAGCCGACAGATGAGCGCTACGCCGAAAAGGTGATAAGAGATCCAAGCCGCTTCGACGCTATCGAGGTCCATTGTATTGGCGAATTTTCCGACTCCGACGGCTCCCATTACGAGGAGTCGGACTGCGGCCGTCACTCGCCATCCGGTTTCAGCGTCTTCGCCCACTCAAAGAGCGGAGGGGTCGAGTGTTGCGGAGATTTCACGCTGCGCTCGTGCGCTCTGGATTATGGAAACGAACTGGCCAGAACCTACCAATGGCAGTTGTTTGACTTCAGCCCTCAAACCTCCAAAAACAACCCCGACCGGACACGACGCGAGGCCCTGCTGGCCATGACTCCCACACTCAAGGAAGGCTTCTACAGGGCGCTGGAGCCGCTAGATCCGGATTCCGAAGTAGACCGCCCAGCGATTATTTCAATCCTTCAAGTCTGCAGAGCAGGATTGATTGAGATTTGGCGGCAATTGGAAGCGTCAGAGGATTTCGCCCAGCCCAGACTGGAAGCAAGCAATCGCAAATAACTGGACGCGCGCCGAGACAATTCTCGCATTCAATCTGTATTGCAAAATACCTTTTGGCCGCATCGATCAAAGAAACCCTGAGATCATAGCGCTTGCAAGCAGGCTCGGTCGGAGCCCCGGCTCCGTCTCGTACAAGCTCGCGAACCTCGCACGCCTCGACCCTGCCCTTCGGAAACGAAATATTGCTGGCGCCTCCCACGGTAGCAAAATGGACGAAGAGGTTTGGAACGAGTTCCAAGGCAATTGGGATGCCTTAGCCTATGAAAGCGAACTTCTTTTGTCGCAGCCCGAAAAAGCGCTGGTTGAAGAACTCGCAGATTTCCCTGAGGGAGGAATGCGCGAGTCGCTTGTGAGAACGCGCATAAACCAGCGATTCTTCCGAGCTGCAGTGCTCGCAGCCTACGAAGGTCAATGCTTTATTACGGGATTGGCTGTGCCGGAATTGCTAAACGCCAGCCATATAGTCCCGTGGAAGACGGACACGAAGAACAGAACGAACCCTCGAAACGGACTCTGCCTAAATAGGCTGCACGATGTGGCATTCGACGTAGGACTACTCACCATCACGCCAAAGCTGAGAGTCCGAATTTCTCCCAAAATCGAAAAGAGAAGCAGTGAGCCGGCAATAAGAGATTTTCTGATGAAGTTTAAGGATGCCGCGCTGAAAGCTCCAAGACGGTTTGCGCCGGAACCCGAGTTCCTTCAATACCATAACGATGTGATCTTTCAGGCCCGCTAGATTCGTAGGAGAAGGCGCACAACTCAGGACCTGAGAGCCAACGACGCTCTCATCATTCCTCGATTCGCAGCGAGGAAGCCGGTTGGCATGGCGCTGGCCTCAAGGAATTAAGCGATCCGACGATGGAATTGATCGCGCCTGCGGTGCGAGGTTTGGCCTTGTCGCTCCCCATCCTCCGAAAACATCACCGGAATCCAGCACGAAGGACGCTCAACGGGAAAAAAGCCAAAAAAAATCGCCGGCCATTTGCGTGCAATTACCACTCAATCAGGCACACTAAAGATGGATGAACACAAATCCCAACCCGGCCCCTGTTTACTTTCCGATTACTATTCCGCGTCTTTCTAGCTAATCAAGGGGGGTACCCCCACCCCCCCGGGGTTACCAGAAAGTCAACAGACTCGCCACTTCTCAACTAGATGATAAATAAACTACTTACAAAAATGTAACAAGCCAAAATCTGTTACATTGATGCTCGTATAGACCCCAAAATGCCCGTTTTGCGCTTTTGCCTGATTCCGGCCACAAATCCGCCAACTGCATGCAAACAAACAACAATGGGCGAAAAATCAATTGCCGCAAGCTTCAACCGAGAAGCTGATAGCTGAAAGCTAATAGCTGGAACTCACAATCCATCAAGCCAGCGCACAAACGCCGCAGTCCGATCGGTTGCCGAGTTCTTCTGAGGATTGAGCCAGACCAGAGTCTTCGCGCCCACAATAGCGCGATACGCAGCCGGTTCGTCATTGAATCCGTGTCGCGCTTCCGGCAAATCCATCTCAATCCACAGCGCTGGGATTCGCAAACCGGTTGCCGCCGCGCTCAGATCGTAACGGTCGCGCACCAGCAGATGAGCAGGAACCAGCTCGGCGCGCGCATCGCCGAAGATCGCCTTCGTCGCGTCCACCATCGGCGAGTCGGCCACAACTCCGGCCAGTTCATGATGCGCATCTGCAATCTCGAGCGCCAGGTTCGCGCCAAGATCCTTGCCGTAAAAAACAATCGAATGCGGATCGATGTGGCGCGTCTCAGTCAGGTAATCGATCGCCCAGCCAGCGTCTTCAAGCCAGTCAGCTTCGCTCGGGCGAGCGAACTTGCTTTGCCCGTAGCCGCGATAGTCAAAGGCAAACACGTTCACTCCTGCATCGTGCAACTGCGCCAGCGCAGGAATAGCATCGCCAAGATTGCCGCTTTGCCCGTGAAGATAGAGAACCGTATATCGCTTGTAACGCGAGTCTGCAGCCGCCGCAATCCACCAACCTGAAAGCTGCGCAACGCCATCGCCTGTAGTGGCAAAGCCGATTGCGTCAAAGCCAACTCCGGCGCTTGACGGCGTCTGCGCCACAAGCGATGAAGGATGGTAGAGCAGTTGCCAGCTTCCCTGCCAGAACAGCAGGCACAGAACCAGCCACACGCACAATGCCGCCGCCGCAACAACGCCGGCAACAGCGCTAAGCAGCCACCGGCCAGAAACTGTCGGCGGAGCAGGCCGCGCGTGCGAGCTGTTAGTCGCGCGCGCCGCAGCCGAGGTGTGTGTCTTCGTTTTGGATTTGGTTTTCTCGCGCGCCATTTTGAGAGTACGAAGCCTGAATACGCTACGGTTCTATGTTCAATGCTAATTGGCCTGGCGCGCGGTTCTCATCCGATCAACTGCACCGCGCCGCGGCCCACAATCTGCTCCACACGCTCAATCCAGCCGCGGTCGGCAGCCACACTCAAACCTTCAGGCTCAAGAATCACCGCGTACTCATCCTTCTTTTCAAGATGAAGCATCACTTTCCCAGGCCCGGGCGCGGCATCGGATGCGCTCTTCAGTTGAGTAAGCAGCTCTTCAGTGGCGCGGTCAAGGTTGATGCGGATGCGCAGTCCTGTCGGCAGTTTCACCTGCACGTCTTCAAGCGTCTGGATGCTCAGCAGTGACAGCTTCGGCGCGGCATCGTCGTCGTTGCCCGAGAGCACGCCGCGAATCAGCACCGGCGCTTCGATCTTGAGTTGCGCCGACAGCTTCTCATAGTCCCGAGGAAACGCAATCAACTCAATCTTGCCGGTTGCGTCCTCAAGCACGGCCTGCGCGTACAGCTTTTGATCGCGTCGCGTCTTCTGCACGCGAAGACCTTGCATAATTCCAGCCACCGCAATCTCATCAGCCGGGTCACTCTGTCCGCCCCAGCGCCGCTCCGGCGGCTTCCGCTCCAGCGCCTCAGCAATGGAGATGACGCCGGGCAGGTTGCGCAGCTTCTCAGCATAACGATCAAGCGGGTGACCCGAGACAAAAAAGCCAAGCACCTCTTTCTCGTTGGCCAGGCGAACGCTCTCTTCCCAGTCGGGAGCGGGGGGCAGCTCGTCGCCGTTGCCGCCCTTCTTAGGCGTCTCATCGAACAGCCCGAAGAGACCCGACTGCCCGGCCGCCGCATCTTTCTGCGTCTTCTGCGCCCTCTCCATCGCCTTGTCGATCACTGCGGTCAACTGCCCGCGCGTCCCAAGGGAGTCCAGGGCCCCGGCCTTGATCAGCGATTCAATCACGCGCTTATTCATTACGCGCAGGTCGACCTTTTCGCAGAACTCCCAAAAACTCTTGAAGTGGCCGCCAACCTCAGCGCGCGCTTTCAATATAGACTCAATCGCATTGCCGCCCGCATTCTTTACCGCTGCCAGTCCAAAGCGAATGGCAGCGCCGTGCGGCGTAAACTGCGCGCCCGAGACCTGCACATCAGGCGGCTCAACGGCAATACCCATTTCCCGGCACTCGCTAATGTACTTCACCACGTTGTCAGGCTTTGAAATTTCAGAAGTCAACAGCGCAGCCATGAATTCAATCGGGTAATGCGTTTTGAGATAAGCCGTCTGATATGCGACCAGGGCGTA
>Ga0265338_10000723_pt1 | contig 56376 bp, 38 predicted proteins | sample 42126metaG_FD_193579 | JGI IMG/M metagenome (GOLD analysis project Ga0265338, IMG submission 193579) | Rhizosphere microbial communities from Carex aquatilis grown in University of Washington, Seatle, WA, United States - 4-21-26 metaG | ecosystem: Host-associated > Plants > Roots > Rhizosphere... | reverse complement strand
CAAATCAGCTTCCTGCCATACATTGCGACATTCATTTGCGACTCACCTCCTCGAGTCGGGCGTGGATATCCGCACCGTGCAGCCCCGAAAGCGTTCGGGGTTCGCTTCGCTCAGAATTGCTGGGACATAAAGATGTGACGACGACACAGATTTACACTCATGTGATGGCCAATCCGGGCATCGGAGTGCAAAGTCCGTTGGATAGGATGTAGGGTCTGAGGTCTCGGGTTTGGCCGCGTAAATCGCTGCGCTCCACGCGGTGGGCTCGCGGAAATCACTTCGTTCCACGCGGTAGGCTCGTTTCAACATGTAAAATGGGGGTTCGTGTAACTCGCCCCTCCGACGAAGACAAGTTTTTGAGACAGGCTCGGCCAGCTCCGCCCTACCAACGGCGTCGGGAGGGCATTTTGGTCGAGGACGAGGACGAAGGATGAGGATGACGACGAAGGAGGATGATGTTTGACGGTAACGCAGGGTCGGCTCAGACAGCCGACGCTACAGGGGATGCTTGCCCTGCCGGGGACGTGTGAATTTACGACAGCACTTTTTCGAGCAATTGGTTGAGCCGGGTCAGCATGGCGCGGGGATCTTCCAGCAGGCCGGCGGCCACGCGTGCGTTGTCGAGAATCTGCTCTGCCACGCTCACTGCGAGCGCGCCGTCCTTGGTCCGCATCGCATCCAGCCGGGCCATGATGGGGTGGGCCGGATTGATTTCGAGGTCCTGTTTGACGGGGGCGGCTTCGGTACCTTCCGGTTTCATGGCTTTCATGATGCGACGCATGTTGGCGGTCATGAATTTGTCCGGGTCCACCACCACGGCCGGGCTGTCCACCAGCCGTTGTGAGACGCGCACTTCGCCCACCTTGTCGCCGAGGCTTTCCTTGAGCCATTGGGCGAGTGATTTGGCGGCGTCCTCGGGCAGGGCGCCTACCTTTTTTGGTTCGTTGAGGTTCAATTCCGCCTTTTCGGCCAGCGTAAGCGGTTTGCCGTCGAAGTTTTGCAGGTGTTCGACCACGAATTCGTCCCAGGGATCGTGCAGGAACAATACCTCGAATTTCCATTCGCGGAACACCTCGAAATACGCGCTACTTTCCGCGGCGGCGCGGTTCGGCGCCAGCAGGCAATAAATCTCCTTCTGCCCGGACGGCATGCGTTTGACGTAATCCGCCAGCGAGGTGAATTTGCCCGCTTCCAGCGCCGACGACTCGTAGCGCAGCAGCCTGCCGAGCGCTTCCTTGTGCGTGAAATCCGTCACGACGCCTTCCTTGAGGAAGCGCTGGTATTCGGCGTAGAATTTTTCGTAGGCAGCGGGGTCCTTTTCCGATTGTTCATCGAGGAATTTCAGGAAACGTCCGGTCAAGACCTTGTTCAGCTTCTGCATCAGGGACGTGTCCTGCATGGTTTCGCGCGAGATGTTCAACGGCAGGTCTTCGCTGTCCACGACGCCTTTGATGAAGCGCAACCAGTCCGGGAACAGACCCTTGGCCTTGGCCTGGATCAAAACCTTGCGGCAATAGAGGTTCACCTCGGAATCGATGCGGCCAATGCCCAGGGTTTCAAAATTCCGTTGCGGCACGAACAAGAGCGCCTGGATGGCCAGCGGCGCGTCGGCGGTGAAATGCAGCCGGAACCGCGGCGGCTCATGGTCGTGGCCGACGAACGTGTAGAACTCGTTGTATTCCTCGTCCTTGATGTCGTTTTTGTTCCGCGCCCAGATGGCCTGGACGGTGTTGAGCCGCTTGCCATTCAACTCGATGGGGAAGGGGACGAAGCTGGAGTAGCGCTGGATGATGCGTTCCACGGTGCCGGCCTGGGCAAACTCCTTGGCATCGTCCTTGAGTTCGAGCGTGATCTTCGTGCCGCGCGGCAGGTCGTTGGCGGGGGCGAGTTCGTAACCGCCGCCGCCTTCGCTGGTCCATTGCCAGCCGGGTTCCTCCGGAGCGAACGACCGGCTCAATACGGTCACCTTTTTCGCCACCATGAATGCCGAATAAAAGCCCACGCCGAACTGTCCGATCAAACCGACATCCGGTTTCTTGTCTTCGGCGAGCTGCTTGAGAAATGCCTTGGTGCCCGAGTGCGCGATGGTGCCGAGGTTTTCCACCAGTTCACCGTGCGTCATGCCGATGCCGGTGTCGGTGATGCTGATGATGCCCGCCTGGTCGTCGGTGGCCACGGTGATGGATGGGGCGATCTCCAACTGATGGACGGGTTTGCCGGACGACTGGTTGAAGCGGAGCTTTTCGCAGGCATCGGCCGCGTTGGAAATCAGTTCGCGGATGAAGATTTCCTTGTCCGTGTACAGCGAGTGAATGACGATATCCAGCAACTGCTGGATTTCCGCCTGAAAATGATGTGATTCAGTCTGGCTCATAAACTTGATTTCATAACGAATGCCCGGTGCCTTCGTCAAGGCGGCAGGCGCTGGGGTAGAGCAATTTAATTAATCACGTAGCCGCGAACGTCAGTTCGCCATATCGTTCTCCTTTATTCAGAGTGCGCCGACTGACGTCGGCGGCTACACAATTTTTGAAAAGGCCCTAGCGTGTAATTTTGCTGTAGTGTGCGCTGTCCCCAGCGCGCTGTCGGCTGAGACAGCCGACGCTACAGTTCAAACTGACCCATTACCGCGCTGGGGATCTGATGCATTTTGGTGGGGCGAGGCTCCTGACGAGCCGGCGTTGGCGCGTCAAAGCGTAGCGACGACGGCTTGCGGGGATCCGTCTCCGCCGAGGCTACGACGGGACAGGCGTTCGCCCCACCTAGAAGGTGCTGGTTTCAATCAGGGTTCACCGCGCACTGTGCCGGCGGTGAGGATCTGGACAAAAAATTGCTGGTCGGGCTTGAGGGGATGCATGGCCCGGATGGACCGGATTCCGCCCAACAACATTTCCGCCCCGCTGGCGGGACCGACGACGAGTTCAGCCCGGGTCAGGTTGCGGGTGCCGCTGTATAAATCCACCGGGAGTTTGTATTGTTCGGGCATGTCGTTGCCCGCCGCTCCGGTATTGGCCGGCGACACTTCTTCCAGCCGCGGCTGGACGGAGAGCGCAAAATCTCCGGTGACCACGCTAACGGCCATGGTCTTGAGTTCGGGGAGGCGAAAGGCGCAGTGGGCTTTTTTCCAGAGATCATGCACGGCCGGCTCGGTCTGGATTTGTTGCAGCATCGTCATCAGCCAGATGAAGCCGCCGCCGAAGGATTGCGCGAGTTTGTCGAAGTCCTCCGGATGGGGAGATTTTTCGCCGGCGGTGACGCGGATGGATTTGTTGCCAATCGGGCCATCGGCGGGGGAACGGTTTTTATGGACCGAAAGCTCGAGGCTGAGGCGGCACAGGTCCGCGAGCCCATTGGTGAGCAATCCCCAGGGCAAGTCGGTGCGCCCTTCCTTGAGCTGTTGTCCGGCCTCGTCAAACACGCGCACGCGCACCGGGTAGAGATGCGAAATGTATCTGGCTTCATGACTGGCCGGGGATGGTTCGTTGGTGTTGGACCAGGCGAACGTATTCGTCTGCAAGGCGGGAGTCCACGGCTGGCCGAGGGTGTTGGTCGTTGGCGGACGCAACGTGGTTAATTCGACGAAACCGATGGTCATCCGGGAGGCTTCGATGGCTTTTACGCCAACCAACAACTGAAGCTGGGGCTTCCAATCGGTTTGAGTCGAATCCAACGGGCTTTCGACGGTGCCGGTGACTTTTTTCAAGAGTGTCAATCCCGGGGCGAAAACCGGATCGATGGCACCTTCTTCGGCTATCGCACCGGCGCAGAAGGCCATCAGCCCGGCCGTGACCATCAAGATTCGCGCCCGGGAAAGAAAATTCGCTGCCATCCGTGAACTATACCTCAGAGCCCGGGCGATGTCAGATGTTCAAGGGGGAAAAGTCAGAACCCCCTGACACAACGAAATCCGATGCCGTCGAAGGCGCCGGTCGGGTCATTGACGACGCGGTAGGCGCAGCGTGCGGAACTGGCAAAACCGTTCCAAGTGCCGCCGCGCAACAGGCGGTAGGTTCCGGTGTCCGGTCCGCGCGGGTCGCTGCCGCCGGCGTATGGCGCCGCGTACCAATCCCAGCACCATTCAAATACGTTGCCAGCCATGTCAAAAAGCCGGTAACCGTTCGGGGCAAAATAGCCCACCGGACTGGTGAAGGGCGTGCCGCCGGTGGTAAAATTGATGTTGAAGCCGTTCGGTCCCAGATCGTAGCTATAACCGCCGGTGTTTCCAAAATAGTTTGCCTGGTTTTCGGAGATGAGATTGCCCCACGGAAACCGTTGCCCGCTCAACCCACCGCGGGCCGCCTTCTCCCACTCCGCCTCGGTCGGCAGGCGGAAGCCATTGGCCGTCCAATTGACATTGGTCGGCGCCAACTGGCCGTTGGTATAAACCTGGGTCAATCCCACGTCCGTGTAATAAGCCGGAGTCAGGCCGGCCAGTTGCGACCGGGCATTGCACCACTTCACGGCATCAAACCAATCCACCATCTGCACCGGATGATTCTTTGTCTTGCCGGAACCGGCGTGGTCAAAGCCGTACCCAGCGTTGGTGGCCCAGTTATAGGTCGATTGCCACTGTCCATAGTTGACCAGGTTGGTGTCCATGTAAAACGCCGAGACGCAGACATTTGTCGGGCTGGCGTCGGTGACATCGCTGTCGCCGATCGAATTTCCCATGATGAACGAACCGGCCGGAACCAGTGTCATGCCGGCAGGCGGATGAAAATCAACCAGCCGGTTGGTGTGAATATTGTTGGTGGTGGGCAACTGAATATAATCCACCCAATTGGTGCCTGCCGGCAGGGAAAGGACGGTCTGGACGGTATAAGTTGCGCCGGGCTGGGCGTTGCTCCAGACCATCGCGCCATCGGGCTGGAACGCGATGATTTGCGTTGCGGCCGGCCCATAAATCCGGAAGAACCGAGCCGCTTGGGCAGCCGCCTGATGGATGCCGGCAAGCAACACCAGCATAATGAACAAAGAGAGGAATTTGGTTTTCATGATGACTCCCGGTCAGATATTTCTGATTTTGAAAACGACCCGATTTCTCGTTCCTGTCTTACGCCCGGACCGGTGAAAATGCAAATTGAAAGATTCAACCGTCGTTCTACGACGTTAGCGTTTTGTACTTTTCTCCGTGGCCTATATAAAAATCAAAAGTCGCTCCGCAACCATTTCTGAAATGGAGGTTCAGGGTGTCAGCAGGCGTATCCGGTAGAAACGTTGGGTGGCAGCGCCAAAGCTGTCGGTCTGGACGGCGGTCGAACTGGTTGCCGTCACATCCGGCGGGACATCATTCCAGTTGGTGCTGCTCAGGTCATCAATGGACTGCAACCGGTAAACGGCATTTGAAACCGAACTCCAGGTGATGAAGGCGGTGTTGTTGGTCAGGTTGATTGAGGTGATTACCGGTGCAGGTGTCGCGGTCACGGGAAGGACGCTAATTGTCACATTACCCGTGCCCAGCGGATTTAATCCGTCGCCGGCTTGCACGGTGAAGCCATCGGTGCCGGTAAAACTGGCGGCGGGCGTATAAGTGAATGAGCCGTCGGCGGCCAGATTCACCGTCCCGTTGGTTGGGCCGCTGAGCAGGGTGGCAGTCAGGTTCGTGCCATAGACATCCGTGTCGTTGCTTAAAACCCCGGGTTGGGCGACGATCAATGTGGAGTTCTCATTGACGCAGTAGATGTCGTTGATCACCAGCGACGAGACGAGAACATTGCTGGCCGAAAGCGTATAAGCGGTGGGGGTGAGGGTGTACATATCGAGCGAAATCCCGCCACTGACAAAAGCCGGCTGGCCGTCGAAAGAACCGTTGTCTGTCAGATTGGTCACCAGGTCGCCGTCAAAAAAGGCGGCGAGGTTGTTGCTTTGGAAGGCGAGGCTGAGAGTGTGCCAGTTGGTTCCGATGCCCGGCAATGGCACTGAACCTCCGAGCAGGGTGTAGTGATTCCAATCCCTGAACTTGATGAGTTGGAGGGTGGGCAACCCGGCCGGCAAACCGTTCATGGGGCCACGCGGCGAACCCTCGGGATAAACCCAGGCTGCATAATGCGCCCCGGTCACCGGATCCAAACGACCACCAATACCTCCGCCCCAGGCGTTGCCGTCCGAAAACTGGATCTGCGCCTGCACGGAATAATCCGTCCATCCAGGATTGGGGTAATAGGCGCAACCGTAATCGTTGAGGGCGCTGGTGGCGGACAGCAGATTATTGGTGGCGCTCCAGGCACCCGATTCCGGTTCCCAGGGGAAGATGGAAGCCGTAGTTCGCGCGAAATTATCGCAGAACATTCCGCCGGCGGGGGCGACCGAGATTTCGACGGTTGCGACACAGGAGGTTCCAATGCCATCCGTGACCCGATACGTAAAGCTGTCCACGCCGGTACAATTGGTGGCTGCCTGGTAGGTGAATGAACCATCACAGCCCAAAGTCAGGGTGCCATGCGCCGGACAACCGGCCGGGATGGCGCTCAGGCTGCCGCCGAAGGTTATATCGTTGAGCAGGATTCCCGGTGCGGTTACGCTCAGGAGGCCGCCGGACGCAACGGTATAAAAATCGCTGCTGGCGATGGGAGCCGGAAGCACGGTGAGGACGACCGTTGCCATGTGTGAACTGGCGTGGCCATCGGTGGCAATGTAAGTGAAACTGTCAGTTCCCAAAAAATTGGTTCCCGGCGTGTAAATGAAACTGCCATCGCTGTTCAAAGTGAGGCTGCCGTCAGCGGGACCGGTGGCCAGCAAGGCGGACAAGGGGCCATTGTTGCCGTGGTCATTGGCCAGGACTCCCGGCGGACCGACGTTCAAAGTGGTATTGATCGCTGCGTTGTAGGCGTCGTCGCTGGCAAACACCGGCTGGCTCACGTTGATGGTCACGGTGGCCACACTGGAAGTGGTCTGTCCATCGGTGCATTGGTACGTGAAACTGTCCATGCCGGTAAAACCGTCAGCCGGCGTGTAACTGAAGCTGCCATTGGTGGTCAGCGCCAGATTTCCGCTGGCCGGTCCGTTAACCAGGAGGGCGGTCAAAGGTCCGTTGCCCGAATCATTAGCCAGGATTCCGGGGGCCGCCACGTGCAGCGTCATGTTCGTGGTGATGCTGTAACTGTCGTAATTGGCCACGGAATTGGACGTGCTCACGATCACGTCGTCCACCAAAAAGGCGTAGGTGGACGGCGGCAGGGTCCAGAGAACCAGGCCGATTCCGCCGTGAGTGTAGGGCGCTGTTCCGTCAATGGACCCGTCGTCGGTCACGGTTTCCAGGAGGTTACCATCAAAAAACACCAGGATGTTGTTGCCCTGAAAAGCCATTTTCAAGTTGTGCCATTTGACGCCCATGCCTCCCGGCAATGTGACCCGAGTGCCCATCAAGGTGTAGGGATAAGTCCAATTCTGATACTTGATGAGCCACAACACCGCCGTGCCGTCGTGCGGGGAAAAGGCTTCGGGTGAATTTTCCGGGTAAATCCAGGCGGCATAATGCGCGCCGGTGGTGGCATCCAGCCGACCGCAAATGCCGGCGCTCGCCGCGCTGTCCGAGGAAAACCGGACCTGGGCCTGAACCGAATAGTCGGTCCAACTGTCGTTCGGATAATAAGTGTAGGCGTAGGTGTTGGTCGGTCCGGCGCCGATCATCAAACCATTGGTGATGCCCCACAAGCCGGTTTGTTGCATGCCCAATTCCTGCACCCAGGGAAAAATTGAGCCGTCGTTGGTCGGCCGGCTGAAATTGTCGTAGAAAAACTGTCCCGGCGGCAGGACCATCAGCTCCACCATGGCGACGCTGGAGGTTGGTGAACCGTTGTCCGCCTGATAGGTAAAGCCGTCCACGCCGGTGAAATTATTTGTGGGCGTGTAAATGAAGGAACCATCCGGGTTCAACGTCAACGAGCCGTTCGCCGGTCCGTTGACCAAAGTTGCGGTCAAGGTTCCACTGCCGGTATCGTTGGCCAGCACCCCGGGTGCCGGCGCCGTAAAATCGGATCCGGCCGGCGCGGTATAAAAGTCATTATTCGCGGTCTGGCTTTGACCCGGAAAAAGAGGACCCAAAAGGCAGGCAATGGTCATCCAGGCTTTTACCTGCAAGACCCCGACTCGATGTTTCAACATGCTGCTTTAATACAAATTACCTGGCAAATAATGTATAATTCCGAGAAGGAGATTATAACACAAAAGCCGGGAAAAGCGAATGGCCAGCCGGGGTTAAAAACTGCCAGTTTCCAGTCAAATCAGGGGAAATCGCCGGCGGGCGTTGACTATTTGGGGGTGAACATTTGCGCGGCCATTTTCATGCCGGCGGTTTGCATTTCGCGCTGCGTGGCTTGGAACTGCTGAAAAGATGCCAATTGTTCCGGCGTCAAAATTTGCCGGGCGCGGTCGAGAATCTGCTGGTCGAGCCGTTCCTTTTCCTTTGCGAACTGGTTGACCTTGTCTTCACTGAACATCGAGGTGTAATCGCCATTGAGCGCGGCCTTATTGTTGTAATCGATGGTCCACTTGAAGTTGTTTCGCTCGTCGCTCATCATTTGAATCATCTGCTGTTGCTGGTCTGGGTTCAAAGCGGCAGTCTCGGAAAGCTGGTCGCCGAACTGGCTGACGGTCATGCGATCCGGCGTCGTTTTTTCGTAGGCCTGAAAGGCCTGATAATTGTCATCGCCCAGAAATTGCTTGATCTGGGCGTCATAATCGTCGGTCTGGATTTTTATTTGTTTCGCCAGATCCGCGCGCTGTGTGGCGTCCAGGCTGCCGTCCATCATGGACATGCCGGCGTCCGTACCTGCAGACATTTTCTTCATCAACAGATCCTTCAAGGCCGCCGTCTGGTCCGGCGACAAATTGAGCTGTTGAAACAACGCGGCATATTGCTTGTCAAGCATCGGACCCAGGAACGCTTTTTGCGACGACTTGATCATTTCCCTCATTTTCGGGTCCTTGAACATTGCCGCGAGCGGGTTGGCGCCGTTGGTTTTGGCGGCGGCCAGCGACCGCTGCAATTGTTCCGCCTGCTTCGATTGTTCGTCGGCATATTTGGAGGTTTTCACCAGCGTCTCCTGCAAGGCTTTCGATTTCCTTTCCGCCAGCGCAATTTTTTCGGCCGCCCCGGATTTATCCTGCAGTTGATTCCGTGCGTCGGCGAGTTGCTGTTGCAGTTCCGTGAGCCGATTGTGCTGGTGCCAGGCGAAGGCGCCGAGCGCAATCGTGGCAGCCAGAAGCAGGGCGATGGCGATGTTTTTCATATGCCGGGGTGGACCAGGTTTTATCACTATCGCTAAGATATTTTAAGTTACAATTAGATTTTAATGGACCCTGTTCCGCTGGCTTCGCGACTTTCATCGGGTTCTGTGTCAGGACAATGCAGGGTGATGGAAAGCCAGAATTGGGTATGGCGCGGCGGGCAGGGGATTGCTACAGTTTTGAGGTTGGTCGGTGAGAGCGAAACCAGGAGGCCGGTTTTTTCCGATAACATTAACAGAAAGGTAAATGAATTATGACACAGGTTGCACAACTGCTCGGCGACAAGGCCGATTATTTGCTGAATTTTAAGAATCCGAAAATTTCCAAGGACCGTCTGCACGTTCCCGGACCGGATTTCGTCGATCGGATTTTTACCATGTCCGACCGCAACAACCGCGTGCTCGGCAACCTGCAACGTCTGTTCGGCCACGGCCGGCTCGGCGGCACCGGCTACGTTTCCATCCTGCCGGTGGACCAGGGCATTGAACATTCCGCCGGCGCGAGCTTTGCCAAGAACCCGGATTATTTTGACGCGGAGAACATCGTGAAGCTGGCCATTGAAGGCGGCTGCAACGCGGTGGCATCCACTTACGGCGTGCTGGGCGCGGTCGCCCGCAAATACGCACACAAAATTCCATTCCTGGTGAAGATCAACCACAATGAGCTGCTCACCTATCCGAACAAGGCCGATCAAATCATGTTCGGCACCTTGAAAGAGGCGGCGGACATGGGTTGCGCGGCGGTGGGGGCGACGATTTATTTCGGTTCCGAGCAGAGCGGCCGGCAGATTGTGGAGGTCGCGCAGGCGTTTGCGCAGGCGCACGAGTTGGGCATGGCCACCGTGCTGTGGTGCTATCTCCGCAACAACGCCTTCAAGATCAAGGGCGCCGACGGCAAGACCATGGATTACCATGTCTCCGCCGACCTCACCGGCCAGGCCAATCATCTGGGCGTGACGATCCAGGCGGACATCATCAAGCAGAAGCTGCCCGAGAACAACGGTGGTTTCAAGGCGTTGAACACCGGCAGCTCCAGTTACGGCAAACTCGACGAACGGATTTACACCGAGCTGACCAGCGACCATCCGATTGACTTGTGCCGGTATCAGGTGGCCAATTGTTACATGGGCCGGGCCGGCCTCATCAACAGCGGCGGTGAATCCAAGGGCAAGGGCGATCTCGAACAAGCCGTGGCCACCGCCGTCATCAACAAACGCGCCGGCGGCATGGGCCTCATTTCCGGACGGAAGGCCTTTCAACGTCCGATGAATGAAGGCATTGGCCTGCTCAACGCCATCCAGGACGTTTATCTCAGCAAAGAAGTTACCGTGGCGTAACCAGAGGAGCGCGGACAGCTTGTCCGCGCGTTTCTCCAACCGCTTTGGCAATCGCGTTTTACGCGGCTTTGCGCGGACAATTTTGTCCGCGCTTTTTTATTGTACCCCGACGCGGTAGAAGAACGGACCGGGACCGGTGGCGGTGAGGTCAAGGTAGGTGGTCGTGCCCGCTTGGCCGGCGATGTTGCCCTGGAGCGTCAAGAACGACGCGGGAACGGACAAATTACCGCAACGCTGTATAAAATAGGTTTTACCACTGACGCTTTGCCACTGCACGGTCACGCCGGAGAGGGTGATGGACGGTGCCAGCATTTTCAACAAGGACGAGGCATCGATGGGATTTGTCCCGGCCACCCATTCCTGCCAGTTGTTCATCCCGTCGCCATCGGTATCCGCGTAATCCGCCGAGCCATCCGTGGGCAAACCGAATTGCTGCGCCCAGGCGTAGGAGAGCACAGAAGCTGGATTTTGAAATTCGTAAGCACCGATGTCCACTGTACCGCCGACGATACGCGGATTGCCGTTTAAGTCATTCGCGACGGTGACAAAGGAATTGTTGCCAGAGTTGATACACGGAGAGTTGGATTGCAGATGGAAATCACCGGCAGCGGCATTTGCGAAGATCGGATCGTTGGTGAGGTTGCCGGGGCCGTTCGTGGAAAAAGGGATTGTGCAACAATAGTTCACCGAACTGTAAGCATTGAAGGAGCTCCGATACCAGTTGGCATTCGTGGGAGCGCTGTTGAAATAGACGATGCAGTTATTCAAGATGCCATCACTGCTGCCGTCGAATCCGCCGCCGTAGCTGGCGGCAGAATTGCCGCTGACGGTGCAATTATTCAACGTGCCCCGAGCTGCGCCACCGCCGGAGCCGGAGGCCGTATTACCAATGACACTACAGTTGTACAGCTTGCACAAATATGTGCCGCCGCCGGAGGTGGCAGAGTTGTCCTGTAGTACACAATTGTACAGCGACCCGTAGCAGGCGCCGCCGCCCCAGATCAAGGCGGTGTTGCCAACCAATACACAATTTGAAATAACCGAACTGGACGTTTCGCAATATACACCGCCCCCGGTCTGATCATGCTTTGGGTCGCTGTCAGCCGCGCCGGCCGTGGCACCGTTGGTCAGGGTAAACCCGGACAACACCGCCGAATTAGTAAGGTAAACGCACCGTACCGCGCCGTTTCCGGTGATTGCGCCGGGAACCTGATGGCCTTGAATGATCGTCACTGCCGGGCCGTTAACACTTTGCACGGTGACTGCCCTGGTGATGGCCACGCGGTTGGTCATCGAGCCATACACCACCCGTCCGCCAGTGGCATAAACACCATTGGTTACCAGGACCAAATCTCCGTTCATCGAGGCATCAATGGAGTCCTGGATGTTCGTCGCGGCGGTCACCCAATTGGTGTAAGGCGAAACCGGATTGGCGCAATTCAAATCCACGTAATGCACCGTTGCGAGGGTATTGAACGAAATAATCGCAGAAATGAAAATTGCCGGCAGGAAATGACGGGCTTTCATGGTCGGATCAGAGTTTAACGGCAGTTTATCCAGCCTGCTCCGGAATGCAAGAAATTAATTCTTACAATTCAGTAACAAGTATTGGAAGTGATTAAACACTACCGGCTTCCACCTGGAGAAATCGGAAATTGCCATCAACCTGCGGCTTGCAACAGTTGCCGCTGCCAGTCCATCAAACCCGGGGCATGCTTGTCCCAGTCCTGCGCCAGGTCTCCCAGCGTCGCCCGGGAGGCAATGACCGTGGGATCGATGACCAGCTGGTGGGCTTGCGCATCCCGACGCCGCTCCAGCTCACGGTACCGCCGCATCTCCGCCTCACCGGGCCGGTTGAAATGATGCCGGACCTTGTCTGGATGATGGTCCGGAGGGATGATGACGCCGGCCCGGACGGCTGCCGCCAGACTGTCACGCCGGCGTGGCGACATGCGCGGCGGCAGGAGCGGTTCGACCGGTTGGCCGGCTGCGGCCATGTCGGCGATTTCAACCAATTTTTCATGGTTCAAAATGAAAAATGGCGGCCGGTTCGCAGCGATGGCCTCCGTCTCCCGCCATTGCCATAACTGGCGCAACACGGCGAGCGCGGCCCGGCCCAGTTTGTGGCTGCCTTTGATCCGCCAGGCCGATTCCCCGTCCGTCACCGGCGGTTGCGAACAGTCCACAATCAGCCGCGCGCACGATTCCTGTTGCCAGGACAGCCGATTTTTCCGCTCGAGTTCCAGCTTCAACTTGTCCGTCAGCGGCTTGAGATGGTGCGTGTCATTCCGCGCGTAGGTTTCCATCCGCTCGGTCAGCGGGCGCCGGGCCCAGTCGGCTTTTTGCGATGCCTTGTCCAGTTTCACGCCCAGGAATTTCTCCACGAGCGAGCTCAGCCCGAACTGGCGTTCGCCCAGCAGCCGGGCGGCAATCATGGTATCGAAAATGGCCCGCGGCACGAATTCATGATGCTTGCGGAGCAGACGCAGATCGTAGTCGGCGCCGTGCATGATGAGTTCATGGCCGGCCAGCGCGGCGAGCAGCGGCGCCAGATCTATTGTGGCCAGCGGATCGATCAACCGGTCGCCCTCCGCCGTGCTGATCTGCATCAGGCAGAGCTTTTCGGGATAGGCGTGCAGGCTGTCGGCTTCGGTGTCCAGCGCCAGCCAGGCGGCCGAGGAGAGCGCCGGCAGAAACGCGGCCAGCTTTGCGTCGGTATCAATCACGGCAGGAATATATTGGCTGGCGGCAGGCGGGGAAGTCAAAAACACCGGGCGGGCGGAGCTGAAATGTTTTATAATCTGATTTAAATTGAACAATCAGTCGCCGGCGGTGTAAAAACAGTCGGTTGCTTTCGCAGCCACCGCTGGAGGCGCGGTCGGGCAAAATAACGGCAGGCGACCGCTGGAATTTATTTTTATGGCGACGATTTCTTCGCTGACAGTTGAAAAGGGGCCAGGCCGGTTGCGGGTGGCCATTCGCGTTGTGCTGTATCTTGCCCTGGTGCTGGCGTTGTTGTTGATCGTCGCCTACCTGGTGGTCACCAGCCCCGGTTTCATCAAACGTTTTATTCTTCCCCGCGTGAGCGCCGCCATTAAGGCCGACGTAACCGTCACGGAAATTTCCGTCCATCCCTTCAGCAAAATCCTGGTGCGCGGCCTGAAAGTGCAGGCGAAAGGGCAGGAACCGCTCCTGACCGCGCCGGAAGTCCGGGCCAGTTACAGCCTGTGGAGCATTTTGCGCGGCAACCTGCGCGTGTCCGAGATCGCGCTGGTGTCGCCCACGGTCACGCTGGTGGAAAACCCCGACGGCACCAGCAACCTGGGCGGCCTGGCACAGAAAGAAAAAGAAAAGGGACCGCCGCCGGCAAAAACCGGCTCGGCGACAAAATCCTCCGGACCGTTGCACGTCGATATCCGGAAAGTCACCGTCCGCGACGCGACGTTCCGAAAAATAAAAAATTACGCCGGGAACCGGCATGACACATTGGAAGCAACCAGCATCAGTCTGACGCTGGCCAATCTGAAAAACGGGCAGGCGGGCACCCTGCAACTGGGAGCTTTCGTCCGGATGGAAAACAACCCGCCTGCCGGGCCGGCGGGACACTTGCAGTGTACCTTGAACGGTGATTTCAGTTTCACGCTGAGCGCCGACTTGAAACCCGCGCCGCTCACCGGCCAGGCCCGGCTGGATGTTTCGCACGCGGATGGAGCGTTCGGTGATTTTGACCGGTTCAGCGCCGTGCTGGACTGCAGCATTTCTCCGACTGAAATCAAACAAACGGCGCTGCATTTTCAAAGAGCCGGTGCGCCGCTGGGCCAGTTGACTGTCGCTGGCCCATTTGACATGGAAAAGATGGAAGGCCGCTTGAAAGTGGAACTGCGCGGCATCGATCGCCGGTTGTTGAACCTGCTGGCGGGCGGAGGCGCGCTGGATTTCGGTGGCACCACCATCAATTCCAGCAACGATATCGAACTGTCCCGCGGCGGCTCCGCTGTCAGCGCCACCGGCCATTTTGACGTAGGCAACCTGCAATTACTCAAGGCCGGGCAGACCACACCGGCGCTCAACCTGAACACCAGTTATTCGTTGGCGGTGGATACTGCGGAGCGGGCGTTGTTGCTCCGCAGTTTGAGTGTGGAGGGAACGCAGAACGGCAACCCGTTATTGGCCGCACATCTCACCCAGCCGATGAATCTGGCCTGGGGGGGGAATTCCGCCGGAGCAGGGGATGCGACGCTCGACCTGACCGTGACCGGACTGGATTTGAACGACTGGCGTTTGTTTGTCGGCAACAGCGGCAGCTCGGGTAATGTTGGCCTGACGCTGAAATTATCTTCGTCCCAATCCGGACGGCAACTTGCCTTCAACCTGGATTCGCGCGTGCAAAATTTTTCCGCCCGGGTCGGCACCCGGCAGATGGCTCCGGCGACGGTGAACCTGCACGTGCGCGGGCAGGCGACGAATTTCAAGCAATTCAACCTCGGCGAATGCCGGCTCCAGGTCGTACGGGAAAATCAATCATTGGCCATCGCCACGGCCTCGGGGACCTATGATGCGACGGATCAAAACGCGGATTTGCAGGTGACACTTCAGGCTTCGATGGCGGTATTGAGCCAGGCTATTACCGGATTGGGGATGAATTTTGCCTCGGGCACCGTGGACTTGAAGGGGCATGTTACTCAAAAGAAGGATATCCAGACGGTCACCGGCAAACTGGAGGTGGCAAATCTGACCGGGCAGTCAGGGAAGAATCAGTTCCGCAATTTCGGAAGCATGATTGACCTGGATATCGGCAAAACGCCGGAACAAATCCAGATCAACAAATTCAGCGGCTCGCTGACGGGTGCCGGCGCGGCGGGAGGCACCTTTGAAATTGCCGGAAAATATAATTCCACACGCCGTTCGGCACAGTTGACCGCTAAATTGTCGGGTATCAATCAAAACGGGCTGCGGCCTTTCCTCGAACCTCTATTGGCAGGCAAACAGCTCGTTTCCGTCACCATCAATGGAGACACTTCCGTGGATTACGATCCCGAGGAGAGTTCAGACATCAAGAGCTCGATGCAGATGAGCAATTTGGTGGTGAATGATCCAAAGGGCCAGTTTCCAACCACACCGCTCGAAGCCAAATTACAAGTCGATACCAGCATCAAGAAGGAGGCGGTTGACCTGCGTCAGTTCCAGATGACGCTTACACCCACGGCGCGCGGAAAAAACCAGATTCAAATCGAGGGCAAGGTGGATTATGCGCAATCGAACGCAATCCATGGCAATCTCAAGCTGAGCGCCGATTCGCTGGACCTGACCAGCTACTACGATTTGTTTGGCGGAGGCTCAAAGAGCGGCGCAAAATCCGCTCCCACCGCTGCGCCGGAGGAAGCTGCCCCCGCCAACCAGGAGCCCCCGGCCAAAAGCCTGCCGTTTAAAAATTTCACGCTGGTGGCCGAGATCGGCAAACTTTACCTGCACGAAGTTGAGGTCACGGGCTGGCAGACGGCGGTAAACGTGGACGGCGGCCATGTGCTGGTGAAACCTTGCAAGCTTACGCTCAACGGTGCGCCGGTGAACGCCACGGTGGATTTGAATCTGGCCGTGCCCGGTTATAGTTATGACGTGGCCTTCAGCGCCGACCGGATCCCGCTGGCGCCGCTGGTAAATTCTTTTGCGCCGGACCGCAAAGGCCAGATGGGCGGGACCTTTACGGCCAACGCCCAGCTCAAGGGTGCCGGCATGACCGGCGCAAGCTTGCAAAAAAACCTGACCGGCCAGGTCAACGTCGGCATGACCAACCTCAATTTGTCAGTGGTCAATGTTCGGAGTGCCGTGCTGAAAAAAATTGTCAACGTGGTGGCCACCATTCCTGAACTTCTCTCGAGTCCGCAAAGTGCCATTGCTTCGCTGATGGGGCAGGTGACCGGGTCCGGCGGTGGTTTGATGGATACCTTGCAGAAATCGCCCATTCAAATTATTAGCGCCCGGGCCCAGACGGGTGGCGGACAGATAACTTTGCAGCAATCTTTGGTACAAAGCACCGCTTTCACTGCGGAGGCCCGGGGAGCGATTGCCCTAGCCCAGGTGTTGACCAACTCCACGATCAATATCCCCGTCACTGTTTCTGTCAGCCAGCCCATCGCCAAGCAGCTTAATCTTACTTCCGGCAACACCTCTGCCAATGGCACGTATGTGGCCTTGCCGCAATTCCTGACCATGACCGGCACCCTGGGTGTTCCCAAAGCGGATATCAACAAGCTCGCCTTGGGCGGTATGACAGTGAAATCCCTTGGCGGTGGCCTGCTGAACACGGCCACCAATGGCACATCCCATTTGGGCGGTTACCTGAATCAATTGATCAAAACCATAAAACACTGACCGCTGTAGTGTGGACGATGGATGAAGACCCCACTGCTCTGGCAGCGTCACCCACCAAGAATGAGGAATCAGCACTCCTTGCTACAAATCATCAAAAATGAATTTGTCCTGGTTTGAAAACAACGCGACACCAGGCTAGTCTTAGCTTGAAAGCGAATCGGAATAAATTTGCCACCTCGCGATCAATGCTCTGTCAAGATGGTGCTTGGGCGTCGCTTGCGTTTCAACTGCGGAATTTTCAATAAACCGGAGTGTTGTCAGGGAAAAACTGGGTCGTGGAGTTTGCTTGCCTGCGATCCGACTCTTCGGTTTCATCGGGTTCCGCCTGATAAGCCGCCACCCCTGCCAGCACCTGTTTCGCCCGATTTAGCAATTCACCTTCCGGAAATTGATTTACCCAGGAAACGGCGCCAGGCATGTCTTGCATCGCCCATTGATTCAAGACCGTAAGCGCGGCATTGTTTTGGGCCGGACCGGCTGACATTTGATCCACCACAGTTTGCGCCGCTTTAGCGGGATCCACGCTGGATTGGGCAAGAGCAATGCGCTCAACCAGCCGATCCCGATTTTCACCGGCAGGCTGATTGGCCACCCAGGCACTGGCGGCAGCAAAATCCTTTTCCGCCCAGCGTTGAGCCAGATTTTCGAGCGCGGACGTCTGGTAACTGCCCGCCCCATTTTTTTCGAGCGCCTGAACGCCCCAAGCCGGGTCTGATTCCCCTGCTTTCAAAGAAATGTAACTTATGGCGGTATCGTGCTCGGCCGGATTGGTCAATTGCGTTGCCCAGTCGATGGCTGCTTCTGGATTTTTATCCGTCCAGCTTTGGGCCACCACGCGCATTATCTCCGAGCGCCAGTTTTCCAAACCGGGAGTATTCGCAAACGCGGCGGCGGCCGTTGGATCAATTCCGACCAAGGCAGGCAAAAGCTCGTTAAAAACCCGGAGATGTTCCGAGGAATCATCCGACTCTAAACCGGCTTGCATCTGCGCCAATAAACGGGCCGATGCCTCAGCGACAACAGGATTGGTGGTGAGAGCGGGTTCCGCCGTACGGTTGACGGTCGGGCTGATGCTGGTTTCTGTCATCTGAGCCAGTACATCGGAATTGGGCTGCGGGGCGATGGCTTGCTTGGATTCTTCCACTTGCGGACCGGCCGTTTTCTTGAACGCAATCAAGGCCAGCGAAAGCCCCAAGCCCGCCACGCAAAATAGCACGACTGTTTTTCTCATGGCGTCAATTTATTTAAGCCGAAATTTTTAATTGTAAACCAAACCCGTTCCGCAAGGTAAAAGCATTGCCGAGCGGGCCGGTTGAATGCTATGGAACTCTTTCCATTTTGAAGGTCTGCTGGGGCGTTCCCGCCTCAGTCCACTGCTGCAAGGGCGCATTGTTGGTGGAGGAGCCATTGGCCACGTCCCAGCACTGGCCATCCAGCTTGAAGTAGAACTTAAACGTGCCGTTCGTCTTCGGCATAATCCGAATCCGCTGGCCACCGGTGTTGTTCGGATCGTAGTCCCACAGGTTTAATATCGCGCCGGGGGTCGAGGATTCATTCCTGATGCAGATGAGCCGGCTCGAGTAAAGACTGAAGCAACTATAGTAGCCGTCGCTCACACTGGTGAACTGCCACTGATACCAGGGATTGCTCTCCCAGTCATATTGCACGATCGGCGTGCCGTTGGCGGTGCCGCGGCCACTACAGACAACGTAGCGCCCGCTGTTGGCACGGAGGTAGTAGTTGCCCCAAGGCTGGATCCGCCATAATTGGCGGTCCACGTAGCCGGCATCCGGCTGTTGAGTAACGGGGGTATTATCGGCGGTTTGGTTGCCATTGTCCATCACCAGGCCGCTATTGACGTTCTTGAGTTTGAACCAGCCGTTGCCCGCGTCCACCAAATCAAACTGTTGGTCAGAGTTGCCGTTATAATCCCACTGTAGCGCGGGCGCGTTGCTGGTGGTGGAGGCATTCTGAATGCAGAAGCACTTGCCACTCACCCAGGAAATGAGTTTGAAGTGATTGGTGTTTACAGTCGGCAGACTAGCCCAGCGTTGATTCGGGCTATTGACATTATAGGTGTATTGGTTGACGGGCGCTCCGTTGGTGGTTTGGCCGCCAACCAAATCCAGGCACTTGCCACTGTATTTATTGACAATCATGAAAGATGCTCCAATGGGAGTGTTGGCACCATCTGCCGTCACCACTTGAAGTGCCACGGCAGAGCTAATACAATCCGAAGAGTAATAGTTATAGCCGCTGGGAGTTGGCAACGACCACTGGCACCAGGAAAGATTGTCTGAGGTCCGCCGATTGCCCCAAGCCGCATTTGCATTGGCTTGCAGCCAGCCCAAATAGGTGCTCTGCAGGCTCCGGTCTTTCATGAATTTGGCCATCCAGCGGATGCCAATGCCGTTGAAGCCCGAGTTATTACCAGCAATGCCATATTCGGGCAGGATGGTATATCCACTTCCATTTGGAAACGACAAGACATTCCTCGTAAAATTCATCGCCAGCGTGGCGCTGGCCGTGTCACCGAGGTAGTCGGCGGCACCAATAAACGTGCCCTGGTTATAGGTGCTGGACCAAGTGCCGAGGCCGCCGGTGGTGATGTTGTCATAAATTGCGCCAGAACTGGCGTTGAACAGCGTGGCCTTCTCCCAACTATAAATGTTTTGGGCTTTCGTCAGATAACTGGAGTCGTTCAAAGTCGTGTAAAGCAGGTAGGCCACAATGGCCCCGGGCCCATTGACACAGGCATTCTTGCCCCCTTTGTCAGTGCTCCACCACAATCCGCCGCCAAACGTCGTGTCCCAGGCCCGGGCATACATCATGTCGAAGTTTGACTTCGCAATCGTCCGGAACGTGGTGTTGCCGGTGTCTTGATACCCGCGCAAATAGGCAATGCACGCCCAACAGATGTCATCATTGTAAATGTTTCCGGACCAGCTGGTGCCATTATCGGAGCTGAAGCCGTTGAGCAACGCGGTGATTTGGCTTTTATAAGTTGCATTGCCTGACCGCTCATAGGCGTCAATAAGCCCTTCAATCAGTTCGGCCTGACTCCAAAAATACGATACTCCGCCGGTTTGATTGTCTTTGTAATGCGCGTTTCCACTGCCAAAAGTAGCATAAAAGGCAGTGTTGTAGGCATTGATGGCTGTATCCGCATCGGCGGTGGTGAAAGCCCGGGCGGAATAACTACCCGCAAGAAGGAACACCGCAATAGCCGTCACTCCTCCGAGAAATGACAACTTGCGAATACAGTTTGGACCGAAACGCGAAGGTTCCCAGTTTTTTTCATTCATGACATTTATACTTTCATTTGTTTTTATTTGGGACACTGAAACAAACTTCGCCGATGCTCTTGTGAAACACCGGCAGAGCGCCATGTGTCTGGTAGAAATTACGGAACCCGTTCCATGTTGAACGTCTGCTGGGGAGTTCCCGCATCGGTCCACTGCTGGAGCGGAGCATTGTTGGCGGTGCTGCCATTGACGACATCAAAGCACTGGCCATCCAGCTTGAAATAGAACTTAAAGGTGCCGTTCACTTGCGGCATGATGCGAATGCGCTGGCCACCGGTGTTATTAGGATCGTAGTCCCACAGGTTTAGTACCGCGCCGGGGGTGGAGGATTCTCCCTTCACGCAGATGAGCCTGCCCGAATTTTGGCTGAAGCAGCTATACCAGCCGTCGCTCACGCTGGTGAATTTCCACTGATACCAGGGGTTGGCCTCCCAGTCATATTGGACGATGGCAGTGCCGTTGGCGGTGCCCCGGCCACTGCAGACGACGTAGTGCCTGCTGTTGGCCCGCAGGTAATAATTGCCCACCGGCTGGAGACGCCATTGCTGATTGGCGCTTCCAACATCCGAATATTGTTGAAGTGGCGCGCCGTCTGCCGTGCTGCCATTGATCACATCCAACACTTTGCCACTGTTGACATTTTTGACCTTGAACCAGCCGTTGCCCGCATCGACCAAGTCCCACGTCTGGTCAGAGTTGCCAACATAATCCCATTGAAGAATGCGCGCGTTGTCGGCGGTGGAGCCATTCTCAACGCAGACGCACTTGTTGTCCACAGAGGAAATGATTTTGAAATGACTATTATCCGCTGTGGGAAGGACGTAATAGTATTGATTGGGGTTGTTCGCGATGGTCCATTGTTGCAGATAAACCCCGTTGGCGGAGTTGCCGTTGGGCAAATCCAACGCCTTGCCACTATTCTTGTTAACTAGCATGAAATACGGAGTTGCTACGCCGCTGTCTGGAATCACGGTCGTCATCGCCGTCACAATGTCGCTGCAATCCCAAGCGTTCTGGCTGGTATTTGGGGTGACGCGATCCCATTGGTTGTTTACCAGATTACTCGAGTTCCGTTTGCCCCACGCATTATTGGCGATAGCCTGCCGCCACACCGGATCGTAACCCGATTTTGCCAGCCAGCGAACGAAGATGCCATTGAATCCGCTGGCGTCGGCACCGCCCGTGGCATAGACTGGAAGGGTGACTCCCCATGTATTCTTCGCGTAATTGCCTGCCAAAGTCACACTGCTGCTGTCGCCGTTGTAGTAAGCGGCTCCAATAAAGGTTCCCTGATTGTACGAATAGGAAGTCCAGTCCACACTACTCGGGGGATGCAGGCCGTCAGAAACCTGGCCGTTGGACGAGTTCCAGAGATTGGCTTTACCCCAATTGTAAATGTTTTGGGATTTGGTCGCATAGCTGGAATCGCCCAATGCAACTGAGAGCAATTTAGCAGCAATGGCAGTTGGGAAGTTGATACAGGAGGCTTTATAGTCTTTGGTAGTATTCCACCACATTCCTCCCGCGCTGGTGTCATAACCCCGGGCATACACCATATCAAAACCGTTTTTTGCGTAGGTCCTGTAAGTGGTGTTTCCGGTTGCAGTATAGGCTCTGACAAAGGCTAAAACCGCCCACATGACATCATCGTTGCTTGTGTTATAGGACCAATCGCTTCCGTTTGCGGATGTAAACCTGTTGCACGCCGTGGTAATATCTGCAGTATTGCCGTTATCTTCGACCATTTCGATTATTTCCGCGCCTGCCCAAAACTGGTTATATGCATTTCCAAAGGGTTGCCCGTTAAACGTGTTCCACCAGGCGTTGTAGCAGGTAGTGACATCGCCAGGGGTAAAGGCCGAGGCGGAAAAACTTCCCGCCAGGATGAATACAGCTAAAGCGAGCGCTAGGCGCGCCTGCTGCAGTATTTTTTGAATAACATGATTTCGCATATTTTACCTTTTTTGTTTGATTTGATTTTTGAGAAACTCTGATAGGGAATTGCTTTTTTGGCGGCAACAGGATACACCCGCACCATGAAACCGCTTTTTAACGCTGGCGCGGTAGTGACCCGTAGGCAGGATTAACAAAAGCGCACGGCTGGTGCTTGAAGGAAGCTGGGGCATGGATGAACCCTCCCATAGTCAAACCGTCTCCACCAGCTCGATTGATCGTGCTTAACCAGATTCCTGTCGTGACAGGAAAAATCTGCATGTGACAGGTTTTGTGAATCATTATTGTGGCATATCGCCTTTTATAGCAGGTAGTTATAAACCATACCTCCTATGCGCAAAGCAACCTGTTGCCTAATCACGTGGCATAAGTGTGACAGCTTCAACTAACTCATAAGCCTATTGCAGGATTCCGGTTGAACCGGTCTTTCAATACTTTGCGCCTGGCATATACCGGTTGGAGCAGAGTGGTGATGAAGCAGGAGGCCTCGCACAGACGCGATGCCTCTTGGCGGTCTGCTCGCCCTGTTACTTGAGCTCCGTCAGCAGGGCTGGGAGACTGAAATCATACTTCTTGAGCGAATTATTGTGAAATTTGGAAAACTTCTTGAAATCGATTTTTCCCAAGGTCACTGGATTGAGAGCGCCCTCGATACTGCCATTTCAATATCTATCCCCTCGGACATGGCCTTCAATAAAAAAACCGCACCGCACACATTGGTGCGGAGCGGGCTGGTATGGATTATTTTCAGATATTACGGAACTCGTTCCATGTTGAACGTCTGCTGGGGAGTTCCCGCATCGGTCCACTGCTGGAGCGGAGCATTGTTGGCGGTGCTTCCATTGGCGACATCCCAGCACTGGCCATCAAGCTTGAAGAAGAACTTAAAGGTGCCGTCAGTCTTTGGCATGATGCGAATCCGCTGGCCGCCCGTGTTGTTCGGATCGTAATCCCACAGGTTTAAGACCGCGCCTGGGGTGGAGGATTCTCCCTTACGCAGATGAGCCGGCTCAAGTATAGGCTGAAGCAACTATACCAGCCGTCGCTCACGCTGCTGAAGCTCCACTGATACAAGGGGTTGGTCTCCCCGTCATATTGGACGATAGCCGTGCTGTTGGCGGTGCCCCGGCCACTACAGACGACGTAGCGTCCGCTGTTGGCCCGCAGGTAGTAATTGCCCCAGGATTGGAGCCTCCGGAGCTGTTGGGGGGTGCCAGCGTCCGTCCATTGCTGGACTTTTGCTCCATCAGCAAGGCTCCCACTGTCCACATCCAGGAGCATGCCGCTCCGGACGTTTTTGATTTTGAACCAACCGTTGCCCGCGTCCACCAGGTCAAATTGCTGGCTGGCATCGCTGTTGTAATCCCAATCCCAGAGCTGGGCGCCATTCGCGGTGGAATCGTAGGCAATGCTTGCAGCCTTGCCGGTGACATAGGAGATGATTTTGAAGTGATTTTGGTTTTCCGTCGGAACGATGGCCCAGCGTTGATGTGCCGAGGTGGTATCCGGAGTCCATTGATTGATTGCAGCTCCGTTGGCCGTATTGCCGCTGATCAAATCCATCGCCAGACCGCTGTTCTTGTTCACGATCATGTAATAACTCATTATGGGCGAGCCACCCGCCGGCACATTTTGCAGGGCTGAGACGGAGTCAAGGCAATCAAACGAGTTAAGGTTGTTTCCCGCCGGGGTTAAATGAAACCACTGGCACCAGGAGAGGTTGTCGGAAGTCCGCCGCACACCGAATGCCGCATTGGCATTGGCTTGCCACCATTCCAAATAGGTGCTTTGAAGCCCCCGGTTGACCATATACTTGGCTATCCAACGGATGCCGATGCTGCTGAATCCGGAAAGATCGCCTCCGGTGCCATACTCCGGCATGATCACGTATCCACTCCCGTTGCGCATTCCAAGGTTGTTCATGGTAAAAAGTCGCAGCCAGGCTTGCATTGGCTGTGTCGCCCAGTTTATCGGCTGCGCCAACAAATGTGCCCTGGTTGTAAGTGCTGGACCAATAATTATAAACCAGTGCGGAGCTGACGCTGTCCCACACCGCGCCGGAGCTTGTGTCGCAAAGATGGGTTTTTTCCCAATTAAAGATGTTCTGCGCTTTCGTCAGGTAGGAAGAATCACTCAATGTCTGATACAACAGGTAGGCCGCAATGGCGGCCGGCCCTTGAACACAGGCATTCTTTCCCATTTTGGCCGTGGACCACCACAATCCACCACCCAAAAAACTGGTGTCCCAGGCGCGGGCATACATCATGTCAAAGTTTGACTTTGCTATCGTCCTGAACGTGGTATTCCCGGTGGCTTGATACCCGCGCAAATAGGCGATGCACGCCCAGGAAATATCGTCGTTGAAAGCATTGCCCGACCAGCTCGTCCCGTTCAAGCTGCTGAATCCATTGAGCAATGAAGTGATCATGCTGCTGTAGGTGCCGCCGGTACGGTCGTTGGCATCTTCGACAACCTCAATCTCTTCCGCCAGTTCCCAGAAGCCTTCGGCGGCGCCGGTTTGACTGGATTTGAAATAGCCATTACCCCCATTCGCGACATAGAAGGCATTGTTATACGCAGTCATCATCGTGTTCGCATCGGTGGTGGTGAATGCTTGGACAGAATAACTTCCCGACAGCATCAACATCAAGGATGCCGCGAGTCCCCGAAGAAAGTGCAGCAGGCAATAACGTGATGGTTTAATACCCGAACGTTCTTGCATGGTTTTTTTGTTGGGGAAGTTTGTTATGTAGGTTTTCATATGTTTTCTTGTATTTTGCACATGAATTGATGTCCCATGTGCCATACTTTCCGGCAAGCAGACGCATCATCACACTACATCATGACGACTGACGAGCTCTGTCTGGGTTAATCCATGTAACCCATCTAAATAGACGCAGTTTGTCATGTGGCATGAAGTGGCCACATGGATCTGATCATGCTCTATCGCTTTGGAGCTAAAAGCGAAGCTTTGGATGATCTGAGACGACGCTGCAATGACAGGTTCGGCGCCACCCCGGCCCTCTCTCCCAACTCCGTTGGCGGAGAGGGAGAATAATGGAATCGATCGGTTGTGAGTTGGGACCATTCTCGTTCCATTGGTCGTCAGATACACTGTTGCCTGGGAACTGTTGAATCATGGGCAAAAAATGGCAAGACTGGACTCCGATGGCTGATGACAATCCATCTGCGTTTCTCCGCCTGTTCGTCGCCCTGGCCGTCCCCTTGGACGTGAGGAAGGAAATCAAACGGGCCCAGGGACAGTTGCGCCGCGCTGCGCCGCCGGGGATCATCCGCTGGGCGCGGCCGGAGCAATTCCACCTTACCTTGAATTTTCTTGGCGATGTGCCGGCCGTGCAGGTTGCGGCGCTGGAGCAATCCGTGTCCGGTGTTTGTTCCGGCTGCCCGGCCCTGCAACTTTTCGGACGGGGCATCGGTTTCTTTCCCAACGCAAAAAATCCACGGGTGATCTGGTCGGGTGCCGGCGACAAGGACGGACAACTGGCGGAACTGCACCGGAAACTGGATGCAGCCGTGCAGCCGTTCGCACCGGCCGGGAAGCCGGAAAGATTTACGGGTCATATCACCGTCGGACGGTTCAAACCCGGTCGCCACGCGGCAATTGATAAATTGCTGGAACGCGCTGCATCACTTTCTTCCCGGCACTTCGGTGATTGGCCGGCTGGAACGGTCGAAACTGTTCGCAGCGAACTCGCCTCCATGGGCGCGATACACACGCCGCTCGTGTCTTTTCCGCTGGCCGGATGAATCCGCCGGACGGGAATTTGCTTTCTTCCGGACAGGTTTTCTGACTTTATGTGGCCACGTTCGGAGGGGTAAACTCCACAGATCCCGGTTGATTTCAATCAGGCGCTATGGAATTCCCCTCGGACCAACTGTTTACAAACCATGGATTCATTACCAACTGTCTTGTTAAAACCCGGCGAGGCCGACCGCATTGTGGCCGGCCATCCCTGGATTTATCACACCGAAATTCTCCGCCTTACCGCGCCTGTGGCCGACGGTGAACTCGTCCAGGTCAAGGACCACCGCCAGCGGTTGATCGGCACCGGCTTCTTCAATTCCAAATCCAAAATCAATGTCCGCGTCCTGTCGCCGGAACGCATTGAGGCCAATGAACATTTCTTTGAAGAACGCATCCGTGCCGCGCTGGCCGTCCGGGAACGGCATCTGCCCGGCGCCTCCGCCTTCCGGGTGGTGAATGCCGAGAGCGATTTTCTCAGCGGCCTTATCGTGGACAAATACGGTGACGTATTGGTGGTGCAGATCTCATCATTGGGAATGGACCAGCGGAAAGCGCAAATTGTTGCGGCCCTTAAAAAGATCTTTTCGCCCCGGGCCATTCTCGAGCGCAGCGACATGGCGTCACGCAAGTTTGAAGGTCTGGCGGAGGCTAATGGCATATTAACCGGCGAATTGACCGGGCCGGTTTCCGTGGACTTGAATGGATTGAAATTTGAAACCGACCTGGCGGGCGGCCACAAGACCGGCATGTATCTCGACCAGCAGATGAATTATCAGGCGGTGTCGCAGTTTGCCAAAGGCGCACAGGTTTTGGATTGCTTCAGCTTTCTCGGCGGGTTCGGCCTGCACGCGGCCCGCGCCGGCGCAGCCCATGTCCACCAGCTCGACCAGAGTGCGGACGCCGTCGCGGCGGCCACCCGCAACGCCGCGACCAATGGTCTGGCGGAAAAATGTTCGTTTGAGGTGGTGAACGTTTTTGACTGGCTCAAGGCCAACACCGCGGTCCGGCCGCATGAGAAGGTCGTCCCGCGATTTGACCTGATCATCCTCGATCCGCCATCGTTCACGCGCAATCGCGCCTCCGTGCCCGATGCGTTGCGCGGTTATAAGGAAATCCATCTGCGCGCGCTCAAGCTGCTCAAGCCCGGCGGCACGCTGGCGACATTCTGTTGTTCGCATCACGTGGACATCGCCACCTTTCAGGATGTGATTCTCTCGGCTGCCTATGACACGCGCCACGTATTGCGCCGGGTGGCCACCTATTCCCAGAGCCCGGATCATCCGGTCATCCCGATGATTCCGGAGACGGAATACCTCAAGGGCTTTGCATTTGAAGTGGTGCGATAAAAGTCATGAGTTCATTTCCTGTCAGTTTGGAAAAGGAAACCCAACTTGCCCAACGCATGGCCGCGCTGGGTGTGCGCGAGGCGGACATCGAGGAAACGTTTGTCCGCTCCGGCGGGCACGGCGGCCAGAACGTCAACAAGACCTCCACCTGCGTCATGCTGCTTCACCGGCCGACGGGTTTGCAGGTGAAATGCCAGGCCACCCGGCAACAGGGACTGAACCGATTCATCGCCCGGCGTTTGTTGCTCGACAAGGTCGAAGCCTTGAAACGCGGCTATGTTGCCGCGCAACGGGATGAAATCGAGAGGATCCGCCGCCAAAAACGGAAGCGTTCCCGCCGCGCCAAGGCCCGGATGTTGGCCGACAAATCCCATCACGCGGACAAGAAGGCATCGCGCCGCCAGGTGGGGATGGAGTAGAAAGCCGTTCATTCATTGGTTTTGTGGCCGGCATGCCCGTACGGCAGTTGAAAATAATGCCCAGGATTTGTCACTTTGAATGCTTGTAGTTCGCCATTATGTGGTAGCATTGCAGTTCATGAACATACTTATTGAGGACGCGGAGACGCTGGAATATCTGACCAGCGACAACAAGTGGACAAAAAAAGCCGCCGAAGGCAAAAACTTCGGAGCCACGGAAGTGGCCTTTAGCGCTGCAAAAAAAGAGCTGATTGGCAAATTCAACATCGTTTTTTACATCCCGCAGACAAAACAATTCGTCAACATGGACCATGGCCGGGGCCGGGGACCTGCCGAGGCTGTTCCGACGGTGGAAATCGTTCCGGCGGCTGTCTGAGGGGGCCGCGTTGGCGGGCTGAGACCGGCAACTAGGGATTTAATTCGCCGGCCGGTTGTTCATGGTAAGGTTTGCCGGCCCGATACAGAGGCAAAAGTTGGCGGTTGATTTCCGCCATTTGCATTTCATTGGCGGCCAGTTGCATCTTCATGGCCATTTCCGCCGTGGCGACCGCTTCCGAGAAACGTCCCGCTTCCGCGTATGCCGCGGCCAGGGTGCTGATCATGCCCGTCTCCTTGAAGGCCGTCAGGTGACAGGCCCGCTCGGCAAACTGGACGGCTTCATCCCCATTGCGCACGGCATCGTCCGGCGAGGTGGCGAGGATCCAGGCCAGATTGTTCAGCGGTTCCGGCATGTCCGGTTTGAGTGACAATACCCGGCGAAACTGGACCGCGGCCTGGCCGGAATGTCCGGTTTGATAAAGCAACGCCGCCAGATCGAGGCGGGTCTGGGCGTCCGACACATAGCAGGTCGCCACCTGCAGGTGCATGAGCGCCTCGCGCGTCCGGCCTTGCCGGACCAGGGCCTCGGCAAAAAGCTTGCGCGCCCGCGCATCGCCGGGTTTGAGTTTGATGGCCGCCAGAAAATGGGGTTCCGCCTCGGCAAATTTTCCCTGCAAAGCCTGGGCCTGGGCCAGATTCAAATGCGCCCCGGCGTTGTCGGGATTGGATTGCACCGCGGCGGAAAAATGGGTGATGGCGGCGGCATAGTCCGCCTTTTTGGCGAGGATCACCCCCAGATCATTGTGGGCACCGGAAGCGGCCGGGTTTTTGGCGAGGGTGTCGAGGAAAAGACTTTCCTCGGTGGCGAACATATGCGCCCGTTGGAAGGTCAGGACCGAAAGAACGACCACCAGCGACACGGCGATGCATCGGAACATCTTCACATTCGGCAGATACGCCAGGACGGCAGCGGCCAGCGCCAGCGGGGCAATCAAGGGCAGGTACTGCAGATGATCCGAAACCTGCCACATGGTCAGGAATTGCGAATCGAAGAAACCGAGCGACGGGAACAACGTGATGAGGAAACATCCCAAGCCAAACAGGACATGACGTCCCCAGCGGGCCCGGAACCACCAACCTAAAAGAAAGACCGCGCCCAGCAGGAAAAGCGGGAGGAATGCGGCCAGGCTGGTTGCGTCAATTTTCCAGCGCACGTAAACGATGCTCAAGTTGAGAGGCAACAATGTCTTGCCCAGGTAGAACCAGAAGACCCGGCCGGCTCCGGCCAGGCGTTCTCCGAAGGTTTCCGGTTGCAAGGTCAGGCCGGCCAGGGCCTGATGTTTTTGGAACCAGGCCGACATGAGTCCGAAGCCGAGGGCCAGTACGAAATAGGGACTGATTTGCAGGCAATCCTGCCGTGTGATCCAGCCGCGTTGCCAGGCAACACAGGCCAGCAAGACCAGGGGCAGCATCACCGTCGAAGTTTTGCTCAACAGCGCGAGCACAAAGGCGATCAGTGACAGGCCGTACCACACAGCGGCGCGGTTGGACCGGCGCGCCTGGGCCGGATTCAGCGACAACGCTTCGTAACGAAGGTACAGCCAGAAACTCAGGATGAAAAATGGCAGCGACAGGGTGTTTTTAATTTCGGCGATGCGTGCGACCGAATTGACGCAAACCGGGTGAACCGCAAAAAGCGCGGCCGCCAGCCACGCGCCCGGGATTTTCAGCCGCGCGAGCAGGCGCCACAACAGGACCGCACTCAAGGCATGCAGCAACATGTTGACGGCATGATAAAAACCAGGGTTCTCTCCCCAAGCGAGCCACTGCAACCACAGGGCAAACGTGGACAGGGTAAAATCCGTTTGAAACCAGATATTGAGCGGTCCGAACTGTCCGTTCACCAGGGCATTGTCCTCGGCGATCAATCGGTGATCGTCCATCAGGAAACTTCCCGGCAGAATCGGGCTGTAAACAATGAAAACGAGGGTAAAAATGACGACGGCCCCCAGTGCCCGCCGGACCGCACCCGCAGGAATTTTGATCAGGAAGGACAGGAATTTTTCCCGTTGCCGCTGGAACCATTGATTCACCGGGATGGCCGGATCGGCATCGCTGCCAGCCAGGGCTGCGGTCGATTTCCGGTTGTGGTACGTCATGGGGAACTGGGCAACAACGTAGGCTGCGCCAGACTCGTACAACAACTGCCCCTTGGGGAATGACCGGATTTAAATTTTCAAAACGGAAGCGGTGTCGCGTGGGTCATTTGTCGGCTTTGGGCTGCCGGCCTCGAGGATCACTCCGGCTGGTCGTTTTTGAACAGCCCGGCTTCCTGCACCAGCTGCGTTAATTCGGCAACGGATTGTACCTTCAACCGGCGGGTTACGCTGGTCCGATGGAGTTTCACGGTGCGCTCGTTGATGCCGAGATCGGCGGCGATTTGTTTGTTCAGCCGGCCCCGCACCACGTGTCCCAGCACCTCCAGTTCCCGTTCGGTCAGGGCGGCAAATCGCGCCCGCAGACTCCGCAGCCGTTCCCGCTGTTTCCGTTCCCGTGCGGCGCGGGTCATGGCCCGCTGGATGGCGTCCAACAAATCGTGTTTCGGGCTCAGCTTGGTCAAAAAATCCTCCGCTCCATGCCGCATCGCCCGCACCGTCGTGGGAATGTCCCCCTGAGCCGACAGGAAAACCACCGGCAACGGATTCGCCGTATTCGCCAGCGCCTCCTGCATTTCCAATCCATTCATCCCGGGCATCTGCAGGTCCGCCACGACGCACCCGGACATTTCGGGGGAGAGCTGTTCAAGGAATTCCTTGGCCGACGCAAAAGTCCGGACCGGATGGTTCGAGGCCCGCAGCAGGCGGGACACCGACTTCAGGAATGATTCGTCATCATCCACAATGAAAACTGTGCCGGGCTGATGCGGTGCATTCATGACGTTATTTGCCGTTCGCCGGCAGGGTAAATCTGAAGGTCGCCCCTTTTCCAACATTGTTTTCCGCGCCGATTTTTCCGTTGTGAGCCTCGATGATGGTTCGCGAAATGGCCAGACCCATGCCCATGCCGTCGGGTTTGGTTGTAAAAAACGGTTCAAAGAGCAGTTTCATTTTGTCGGGCGGTATGCCGGTTCCGCAATCGCTTACGGCGATCTCAATTCCACCCTCCCGTGCCGGGCCTGCCCGGATCGTCAACTGCCGTTCGGCCGCGGGACAACCCACCATTGCATCCATCGCATTCAAAATGAGATTCAACATCACTTGCTGTAAATGTACCCGGTCTCCCGACACGACCGGCAACTGGTCAAGTACCTCCAGCGTCAGATTTACCTGGCGGCTTCCGGCATCCGTCCGCGTCAGGGCAACCGTTTCGGTCAGCATTACGGCGATGTCCACGGGATGCGATTCGAGGCTATGCCGTTTTAACAATGACCGCATCCGGTTGATGACATTGCCGGCGCGCTGGTCGTCCTGGCGAATGTCTGCCAATATCGCGCGGATTTCCTCCAGGTCCGGGTTTTCGCGTTGCAGAAAGAGTTCCGCCGCTTCCGCATTGCGCAGGATGGCGCCCAGCGGCTGGTTCAATTCGTGCGCCAGGGCGGACGACAATTGCCCCATCGTGGATACCCGGGCAACATGCGCCAGTTCGGTCCTTTGGATCAGGATCTGCGCCTCTGCCCGGCGCCGTTGGGTTCGTTGGGCGAGCAGGCCGGCAATCGACACCGCCTGGGCGAGAAAGACGGCGAGTGAAAATAAAATCAGGCTTTGGTGTTCGTCCCACAAGGAGTGCGGCCGATAGCGAACCACACAACCGGCGGGCAGCCGGCCCGGACTGATGTTCCACCGCCGCAAGGCCCGCCAATCCACCATCACGGTTCCCTTGGTGGGCACCTCGACCGGCAATTTGTCGAGCGGAGTGCCTTCCAGCATCCGCAAGGCAAGTTGTCCCGCTCGGGCCCCCAGTTCTCCCGGATCCACCACTGCGCCGCCCACAGCACCGCTGCCCAGGGTCCATCCGCCCAGCACATACATCGGCGCATTGGCCGGCGGAGCCAGTGTTTGTGCCAGTTGCGACATGAAAAAATGCCGGCCGGCTGCATCCCGTTGGACCGTGCTTAACAGGATCACGGTGTTTTCCGGGAGTGAAGCGACGGCGGTCTTCAATTCCGCCACCGGACGGTTCGTCCAAAAATCAAAATCGATTCCTTCCAACGACCGGGACGATTCTTCAATCCGTTTCAACATCTTCCGGTCCATGTCCGAGGTGCCTCCGATGACCACGACCCGTCGGGTCTCCGGCTGCAGGCGCAAGGCCAGACCCAGGGTGCCCCGGATATCGAAACGCTGGATGATTCCGGTGATGCCACGTTTGCCGAGGCCGGGTGGCACCTCCATTTCATTGGCGGCGACGAGCACCACGGGAAGGCCGGGAAACACCGCCGCCGGCAATTCTTCCACCAGCGCATAGTCCCGGGACGGAAACACCATCAACAGGTCGGGAGTTTGCCTGGCATACTTCCGGCCCAGATATTCCTGGAACAGGAAATAGTGGTCGGGGTCGGAAAAGTGACTCGCATCAAGGTTTTCGCCAAAGAATTCAATCCGGTTGGTGCTGATTTTTTGCATTTCCGCCCGGACCGCCTGCTCCAACATGATGTTCCCCGGAACATCTTTTCCCTCGCCAAAAATCATCAAGACCCGCTTCGGCTGTAGATTGGTTTCCTGGTTGGCCACGGTTTGGGCCGGACAGTTTGTCGCTTCAAACCCGATCAAAACGAAGATTAGAAGCAACGCTATCCGGGCCCGGGTGGCCGCCGGCGGAAAAGCTTTTCGTTTGCGATTCAATGGAAGTCCCCAGACTATCCGCTTAGCCTTCGGTTTCAAGTCAAACCGTGAAGGGCGGCATCTGCTTCCCGCGTTGATATCCAATCACGGCCGCGCTCGACATGAAGCGGTGATCCGGCATACCCTCGGTTCCATGAGCAAATCCAAAGTGCCGGAAACGGGCGCGGGATATCTTGGCGAGATCATGGTTCACCGCATCTCCCGCGTGTTGGGGGTCGTGGACAACGTGACGGAGGCCAGGGATGGCTGGCCGCCGCAGATTACTTTGAAAGGGCCGGATGGTTCCGTCAAAAAAGGCCGGTTGAGCGACTTTCGGGAACCGAGCGCGGCGGAACGGAAAAAAATTTCTACGGTTTGAAAATTCCGGCCAAAGGGCACGGGGGCCTGCGAACAGGCACGCAAAATTTAAGGTTCGGTCGGCTAAAACCTCAAGGCGTATAAACCGAGCGGTAGAATCTCTGGCGGAAGCTGCCGGCGTTCGCATCCACAAATGTAAATGGAGCCGTGTTGGTTTGCAAGGGAACCCAATTGACAAGATTGGTGGAGGCTTGAATCACAAACTTCAATCCCGTTGCGCCCGCCACCACGAAAGCATACTGGCCGGCGACGTGGCTGGCCGGCGCCAGATTGGCCGCGGCCGTGGGGAAGACAGTCAAAGTGGCCGCCTGACAGGTCAGGCTGCGCCCGCCGGATAGGGAGGTCACCGTCGCTGTAACGGAATAGATTCCGGCTTGGTTCGTGGTGACGTGACTGAGCGTTAATGCGGGATTGGTTGCGGCAGCCAGGTTGACGCCGTTGAATTTCCATTGGTAAGTTACGGTGCCGCCCCGGTTGGTGACTGTGGCAAAGGTCACCATTTGACCTGCCACAGCCAACTGGTTTGTCAGCGGATTGATGATCAAGTACTGGCTGCTGCCGGGCGCCACGGTCACGGTGAACGTGCGAACGATGGTGTTGTTCACGGCCTGGCCATTATTTATCGTGATGGTTATGATTGCCGTTCCATTGGCGTTGGCCGCCGGGGTGAAGGTCAAAGTGCTGTTGGTGTTGGGGCTCGTGTAGTGGACGGCGAGATTGGAAATTAAATTTGTGTCGCTGGCGACGGCAGTCACCGTGAGCGTCTGATTTTGCGTGGTGGAACCGGAAGTGATGTCAGATAAACTGACAGTTTGCGCCGGGGCGCCTTGAGTAATATTTAGGTTGTTGATGGCGTTCAAAGTCGGGGGCGGATTGCCTACGGGAACGAAGTAAATCAACTCACCCGAAAACGTGCTTTCCATTTCCAGGGTGGAAGTGGTCGTTGCGGCAAAGTAGTAGGTATTCCCTTCAACCAGGCCTGAAATGGTGACATTGGTCGCCAGCCCAACCGACATTTTATTGGTGTAGGCGTGGCTCGCGCCGCCATAGTAGATGTTGTATCCAGCAATATTTGGATTGGCGATTGGATTCCAGGCCAACGTCACGCTGGCGGCCGCCCAGATGGGAAGAGGTGCGAAAAGCAACGCCAGAAGAAACAGGCCAGGCCATCTCCAGGCGGCTGGTTTTTCATCCAAAAGGATTCCACGATTTTGGCGGGCCGCTACCATCGCGCCGATCGCCAACAACGGCCGGACAAAATGAACTTCAAGGGACCTTTTATACATCAATCTATTTTTTTAATTTTTCCCCTTGAGCAGCATTGGTGCCATTCGCAAAAAGGTGCATCTTCCTGGGCAGATTTCACAGCCGGCGCGAAAATGATTCTGCCACCAAAAATTAATGTCCCGCTGTTCCTTGTTTTCAGTTTCCGAATCCGGAGACGCGGACGAATCTGACATATTTTTATCCGAAGACAACTGACATTTTTCACTGCAAGGCACACGGAGAAAGCAAAGAAACAATTTTGACCCGGATTGCACGAATTGATACGAATGTATGACAGGATCGGAGGGTCGAATGAAAGTAGCCCACGATGGAACCAGGGGAAAATGCGGAATGGACATGAGCCCCGGCAGCGCCAAAAGCGAAACCAACCACGAATGAATGTTGAGCCTCTGTTGCCCGCTTAATTGTCGATCATCACCGCAGGCCAGCATGACGCTCCAGGCCAGGAACCGGCAGGAAAGTTCGAGTCGCAGCACGTCCCTGTCTCTACGGCTTTTGTCTCTCAGGCCAATAGAAACCGGACCGGCGGCGCTGGCCCTTGCGCTGGTATCACTTTCAGGACCTGTCACCGGGTTGAAACCCGGCCGCCATATTCGTCACCGGATTATCACCATTGTCACGTTTACTTCAAACAGTGCGGCATGGTTAAGTGCTGGTGAAACAACGGATTAGAAACCAAGGAGACATATGAAAATAAAACTTCCGATCAATCAATCAAACTTCGCCCATAATACATTCGCTCGATCCAACAGGCTTCGGCCCGCCGTCACGTGGCTCGGCGCTGCCATTGCAGGCGTTCTGCTGGCGGCCCAACCGGCGACGGCCGGCGATATCTTTGTGATTGCCATGGAAAATCACAACTTCACCCAGCCGAACCCGACCAACAGCCCGCAGCAAATTTTCGGCAACCCCGCCGCGCCTTACCTCAACAGTCTCGTCACCCCCGGCAATCCGAACGCCGCGCAGGCTTCGTACGCCGTCAACTACTTCAATGCCGGGATGAATGTCCATCCCTCCGAGCCCAACTATGTCTGGGCCGAGGCGGGAACCGATTTCGGTGTTCATACCGACGCGGATCCGCGGGCGGCCAACGGCAACACCTTTTATGATAACTCACCGCAACTCGTCAGCCAGCTCACCGCCAACGGCGCCACCTTGTCGTTCTGGCATCAAAATGTTTCGCCCCATCTCACCGGCCTGTTGAACGCTGCCGGCATTGCCTGGAAGAATTACCAGGAAGACGTCCAGCTCAGCACCAACCCCATCACCAGCGCCTCGGGCACCAACGGCCCGGTCAATCCTTACTACGGCACCACCCAATATAACTATGCCGTCAAACACAACCCCATGGCCTTTTTTGGTGACACGGCCACCCAAAACGTTTATCCCTTGGCGCAGTTCTTTCTGGATCTCGGCAGCAACGCCATCGGCCAGTTTAACTGGATCACTCCCAACCAGTTCGACGATGCCCACAGTGCGCTGACCGGCGGGTTCACTTATCAAGGCACGCATTACACCGGCGACCAGGCCTCCATTGCGCAAGGCGACAACTTCCTCGCCACCGTCATCCCGCAGATCATGGCTACGCCGGCATATCAAAACAACGGGGTGATTGTCATCTGGTGGGATGAATCCGAAAATGGCGACGATACCAACCATACCATTCCCGAGATCGTCATTTCCCCGCTCGCCAGGGGCAATGCCTACGCCAGCAGCGTCGTGCTGAACCATTCCTCAGATATCAAAACCCTGGAGGAAATTTTCGGCCTGCCGCTCCTTAACAATCCCATCCCGCTGAACGAAACCAACAACTTCGGCGGATACAACAACGTTGCGACGGCGAGTGACCTGAGCGATCTGTTCGTTCCCGGGACCATCCCGGCACCCATCAGCCTATCGGTGACCAGCCTGGGTTTTGTGCAGGACTTCCACACACATCATTACTTCCAATTGGTGCAGGTCAAGAATACCGGTGCCACCCCGGTGCCCGCCCCCTTGTTCCTTGTGCTGGATAATCTCAGCCCCAATGCCACGTTGCTTAATGCTGACGGCACAACGGCTGTTCTCGCGCCCCTCGGCAGCCCCTACGTCAGCGTACGTTTCGGCGATGGCGATGACCACGACGACGATGTCTTGCGTCCGCATCAAAGCAAAACGGTGCGATTGGAGTTCCTCGATCCAACCGCTGCCGCCATCAACTACAATGCGCGGGTGTTGAGCGTGACGCCGGCGCCGTAAGCAAAGTTGGTCCGTCAGCATTCGACAGCGAAATTGTCAGGGGCCGGCGCAAGCCGGCCCCTGATTTGGTTGTAGGGCACGACGTAAGGAGTGCTGGCCCAATCGCCTCGTCATTTCGTCGCCTGCAAATTAGACCGCTTTCCCTTTTTTGCTGCGGACCGCGGGTGTCCCACCCGCAGCAGACGGGCTCACGAATGCACAAACAAACTTTCCGGATTATGATTTGCCGAATCCATTGCTACTGAGACCGTCGCGCTCCGACTTTGAAAGCTTGATATTGCCGCAGCCTTGGCCCAGCTTGGCCCCCGCATCTTGAATTTATTGTGAGAATATTCATCGCATTGGGTTTTATTTGTTTCCTGGCGACGGCCTGCAACCGTCATAGCGCGCAACTGCGCCAGCAGGTCGCCGGCACATGGGCCCAAGGCCCGCACACGCTGACCCTCGGTCCCGATGGCAGTTACACCTCGATGTTTCCCGGAAAACCTCCGGTCACTTACAAAGCCCGTTGGCGTATCGAGGGGGATCTCATGTTGGTCACGGACGTCCGGAGCAATTCGGTGCCGATTGCCGGTGATACTTCCGTCAAAATTGTCTCGGTGGATAAACATCGTCTGGAAATGGAATTGGCGGGCAACCGGATTTCGATGCGGCGCTGAGCCGGCGGAAAGCCTTTCCCTCCCGCCGGGCAGGCGGCTTTAGCCGGCTTTATGGGTGATTGCCGCTGCGGGAGGCAGGTTAATAACCGGCAATTGTTTTTGATACAGCAGATTTTGTCTTTTCCGGCTTCGTTCGTTGACACCGGGCGGTCGTTTGTTAGATTGCGCACCGCTTTATTTCGGTGGAATTCCCCTTGCGAAATTGAAAGCGCGATAAATTCGAACCTGGATATTTATGGCTAAAGCATCGAAAACCGAAAAATACGTTTATCTGTTTGGCAACAAAAAGGCGGATGGCAACGGCTCCATGAAACCCCTGCTCGGCGGCAAGGGCGCCAACCTCGCCGAAATGTCCCGCATCGGTTTGCCCGTGCCCCCCGGCTTCACCATCACCACCGAGGTCTGCACGTACTACTACGACAACAAGCGGACCTACCCGAAAGTCCTCGACGCCCAGGCCCGCGATGGCATCGCCTTCATCGAGAAGGTCATCGGCACCAAATTCGGCGACAAATCCGCCATGCCGCTTCTCGTCTCCGTCCGCTCCGGCGCCCGCGATTCCATGCCCGGCATGATGGACACCATTCTCAACCTCGGCCTCAACGACGAAACCGTTCTTGCGCTCGTCAAGGCGACCAAAAACGAACGTTTCGCGTGGGACTGCTACCGCCGCTTCATCCAGATGTACGGCGACGTGGTCATGGGCGTCCAGAAACGCCCGAACGAGGACCACGAACCGTTTGAAACCGTCATCCACAAGCTCAAGCACGACCGTTATCACAAGGACATCGAAGACACCAAGATGACCGTCAAGGACCTCAAGGAACTCGTGAACCGGTTCAAGGCCCTGATCAAGGAATATACCGGCAAGGAATTTCCGCAGGATCCGTGGCAGCAGCTCTGGGGTTCCGTGGGCGCCGTGTTCGGTTCCTGGATGAACGACCGCGCCATCGTCTATCGCCGCAAATACGGCATCCCGACGGAGTGGGGGACCGCCGTCAACGTCCAGGCCATGGTCTATGGCAACACCGGTGACACTTCCGGCTCCGGTGTCGCGTTCACCCGCAATCCCGCCAACGGCACCAAGGAGTTCTACGGCGAATTTCTCATCAACGCCCAGGGCGAAGACGTCGTCGCCGGCGTCCGCACCCCCGAACCCGTCGCGGAACTGGCCAAGGTGATGCCCGCCGCCTACAAGGAACTCGACAACATCCGCACCACGCTCGAAAAACATTTCAAGGATGTGCAGGATTTTGAGTTCACCATCCAGGAGGGCAAGGTGTATATGCTCCAGACGCGCAACGGCAAACGTACCGCCGCCGCCGCGTTGAAGATCTCCCTCGACCTGGTGAAGGAAAAATTGATTGATGCCGAGACGGCGGTCATGCGCAACCCGGCTGACCAGCTCGACCAGCTCCTCGCCCCCATCTTCGACCTCGCCGAGGTGAAGAAGGCCAAGGTCATCGCCACCGGTCTCCCGGCCGGTCCCGGTGCGGCATCCGGCAAGATCTATTTCAATGCCGATCGCTCCGTCGTCGCCGCCGAGAAAGGCGAAAAAGTGCTGCTCGTCCGCATCGAAACCTCGCCGGAAGACCTGCGCGGCATGATTGCGGCCGAAGGCATCCTCACTGCGCGCGGCGGGGTCAGCTCGCACGCGGCGCTCGTCGCTCGCCAGATGGGCAAGGTCTGCGTCTGCGGCGCCGCGGCGCTGGACATCAACTACGACGCCAAGACCATCACCGTGGGCGGCAAGATCTGGAAGGAAGGCGAATTCTTCTCGATCGATGGCACTGCCGGCACCGTTTACGCCGGCCAGTTGAAGACCGCCCCGTCGGAAATCATCGCCGGCCTCATCCACGGCGACAAGGCCGCGCAGGCGACCGAAAAATTCAAGAGCTTCACCCAGCTCATGAAATGGTGCTCCCAATTCACCCGCATGTCCGTGCGCACCAACGCCGACACGCCGGAACAGACCGCCAACGCCGTTGCCTTCGGCGCCGTGGGCATCGGCCTCACCCGCACCGAACACATGTTCTTCGAGGGCAACCGCATCGACGCCATGCGCGAGATGATTCTCGCCGACTCCGTCGAAGACCGCGAAACCGCGCTGGCCAAGCTGCTGCCGTATCAACGCGACGACTTCTTCGGCATCTTCAAGGAATTGAAGGGGCTCCCGGCCACCATCCGTTTCCTCGACCCGCCGTTGCATGAATTCCTGCCGCATGCCAAGGAGCAGCAGCAGGACTTGGCGAACAAGCTCGGCATTCCCGTGGAGAAAATCATCACACGCGTACACGAGTTGCACGAGTTCAACCCCATGCTCGGGTTTCGCGGCTGCCGCCTCGGCATCAAGTATCCGGAAATCACCCGGATGCAGGCGCGGGCCGTGTTCGAAGCCGCTGCGCAATGCGTGAAGGCCAAGCTCCCGTGCAAACCCGAAATCATGATCCCGCTCGTCGGGTTCAAGAAGGAACTGGACCTCCAGGTCGAAATCGTCCACGCCGTCGCCAAACAGGTGGAGGCCGAGAAGAAGGTGAAGCTCACCTACAGTGTCGGCACCATGATTGAAGTGCCGCGTGGCGCCCTCACTGCGGATGAAATCGCGCACACCGCCGAGTTCTTTAGTTTTGGCACCAACGACCTCACGCAAACCGGTCTGGGCATGAGCCGTGATGATTCCGGCAGCTTCCTGGCGGCGTATCAGGAAGCCGAAATCTTCAAGAAGAACCCGTTTGCCTCCATCGACCAGGCCGGTGTCGGCCAGTTGATTGAAATCGCCATCGCCAAGGGTCGTAAGACCCGGCCCGACATCAAGCTGGGCATCTGCGGTGAACACGGCGGCGACCCGGATTCCGTGAAATTCTGCCACAAGGCCGGCTTGAGCTACGTGAGCTGCTCCCCGTTTCGCGTGCCCGTGGCGCGATTGGCTGCCGCGCAGGCCGCCATCGAGGAAAAACGCGCCAAAGCCGCCAAAAAATAAAATGTAGATTTGTAGGAGATGAGGTAACGAGTCTCAAATTCAACAGCCGCTCCAGGAAACTGGAGCGGTTGTTTCATTGGCTGCCACCTGAGGCGGGCTGTTTCCTAGAGCCTTTTTAAAAATTATGTAGCCGCTGACGTCAGTCGGCGCACTTTGAATAAAGGAGAACGATATGGCGCGAACTGACGTTCGCAGCTACGAGATTGATTAAATTGCAGTGCGCCGTGGAACTGTTTTTTTTGAAAGGAAAGAGGCGGCGCGCGCGGAGTGATGCGCCCTACAATTGAAATTTCAAGCAATTGTGTGCGCATGTCAGAAGATGCCGGCGTTGGTGACGCGGCGGAACGGCAAGTCCGCCCTAGCGGCGTGTGAGTATGGGCGAAGTGAAACGGCCTGCGCCTGATTTTAATTTGTTGCCCTAATGTATCAATGTATTAAAATACGCATGTGTAATTCAATAATTGGCAAGGTTTCAACAATACATGGTTGGTCGGTTTGGTGGGATTCGACAATCTTGATGGTGGAACGGCGCCAATGGGCGTCATAACTCAGCAACAACCGATAATAGAACTGATGAAAAAAATACTCGTACTTGCAACGATGTTTGGCTTTGCCGCCGTGCTCAATGTCTCGGCTGCGGATGCCAAAGCAAACTGGGATTCACTTTGCGCCAAGTGTCATGGAGCGGAGGGCAAGGGGGATACCAAAATAGGCCAGAAGCTTGGGGTCAAAGATCTTACCGACGCCAAGGTGCAGGCAGACTTGAAGGATGAAACGGCCACGAAGGCCCTCAAAGAAGGAGTGAAGGACGCGGATGGCAAGACCCTGATGAAGCCGTTCGACACCCTGTCGGATGACGAGGTCAAGGCGCTGGTCCAGTACGTTCGCACACTCAAGAAATAATACCGGACGGTGGAGCACACCGAACTCAAACACTTATGAAAAAAATATTCGCTCTCAGCATTGCGGTCATCACCCTGGCGGCTTTGACCGCCCGCGCGGACGATGCCAAGGCACTTTACGAATCCAATTGCGCCAAGTGCCACGGTACCGATGGCACAGGTGACACCAAGATGGGCAAGAAACTCGGCGCGAAGGATTATTCCGACTCCAAAGTCCAGGCCGCCCTCACCGACGACAACGCGGCCAAAGCCATCAAGGAAGGTCTGAAAGATTCCGAAGGCAAGACCTTGATGAAGGCGACCGAAGGCGTGTCCGATAGCGACGTCAAGGGCCTGGTGGCGTACATGCGGACGTTCAAGAAGTAATTCCGGCGGCCGCCGAATGCGGCCCGGAATTGATCGTGTTTTAGCAAACCGGTTGCGACGGGCAAAAATGCCGGCGCAGCAGGAATGGGAAGTTTTGTCTGCGTCAATCTGCCGATATGAACAACGAAAACAGTGAGAAAGCGCCCTCCCGGCCGTCGCTGCTCCGCAACTGGATGAGCCTGACCGGGCTCGTCGTGGTCATCGGCAGCCTGTTCTCATTCTTCATGTTGGTCATGCTGGATGCGGTGGCGCACTTCTCGAACCCCTACGTCAGCATTCTTACCTGGATGGTCACGCCCGGATTTTTGATCTCCGGGTTGTTGCTCACCTTGATTGGCGCATTGCGCGCCCGGCGTCGGTACAAGGGCGGCGACGTCCTGATTACAAATCTGCAAATCGATTTGTCCCGGCCCAGAGACCGGCGCCGGCTCGTAGGTTTTATCGTGGGGAGCCTGCTGTTCATCATGCTTTCAGCCATCGGCAGCTATAACGCGTTCAATTTCACCGAATCGGTGGAGTTCTGCGGTGAAACCTGCCACAAGGTCATGAAACCCGAGTTGACGACCCATGATCACGGTCCGCATGCGCGCGTGGCCTGCGTGGCCTGTCATGTCGGCCCCGGAGTGGGTTGGTTCGTCCGCTCAAAACTTTCCGGTTCCTATCAGCTTTATTCCGTCACGTTCAACAAATATCCCCGGCCCATCACCACACCCATCAAGAATTTGCGTCCGGCCCGCGAGACGTGCGAACAATGTCACTGGCCGCAGAAATTTTCCGGCAATCTCGACCGCACGTTCACTTATTTCCAGGGCGATGCCTCCAATTCGCCGTATGCCATCCGGCTCTCCATCAAAATCGGCGGCGCCAACCCCAATCGCGGTCCGGTCGGCGGCATTCACTGGCATATCATGGCGGACACGCGCGTCGAATACATCGCCACGGATGCGGCGCGCCAGAAAATTCCCTGGGTCCGGCTAACGGATGCCAAGGGGGTTGTCACCGTCTTCCGCCAGCCGCGCTTCACCAACGACATCAGCCAGTACGAAATCCGCACCATGGATTGCATAGACTGTCACAACCGCCCGTCGCACCGTTACGTGCCGCCGGACCAGGCCGTCAATCTGGCCATGGAACTCGGCCAGATCGACCGTACGCTGCCCTGGATCAAGACCAACGCAGTTTATGTCCTGACGCGCAAATACAACACGGATGATGAGGCGAAGGCCGGCATCGCCACCGCCCTGGCGGAACGGTATCCCAACGAGCCGCGCATTGAACCGGCCATTGCGACGCTGCAACGGATATATTCGGACAATTTCTTCCCGGAGATGAAGGCAAACTGGAGCGTGTATCCGGACAATCTGGGCCACATGCTCTGGCCCGGCTGTTTCCGCTGCCACGACGGCACGCACAAGACCGACGATGGCAAACAAACCATCAAGGCCAATGATTGCAATGCCTGCCACACCATCCTGGCCCAGGGCAGCGGCGCGGAATTGCAGCAAATGACACCGGGCGGCCAGCCCTTCAAACACACGGGTGGAGATTATGACCTTTCCTGCTCAGATTGCCATACGGGCGGCCCGTAGGCTGCCGGCGTTCATCGCCTGCATATTGTTCTGCCTGCCGGTCGGGTTGACGGCTCGGGCGGCCACTACGAATGCCGTCGAGAAGCTGGCCAATTCGGATTGCCTGGATTGTCACACTGACCCTTCCAACAACCGGAAGGTGGATGGCAAAACGGTTCCGCTTGCTGTCTTTCCCACCAACAGTTTTGCCCGATCCGTCCATTCCATGCTGGATTGCACGGACTGCCATACCGGCGTCAAGGAACTGGTCCATAATCCCGGTTTACCCGCGCCGGATTGCACGGGTTGCCATGAGAAGGAAGGGAAGGATTACGCGGCCAGCATTCACGGCGTGAGCCACGCACTTGGCGCTTCCGGCGCGGCCAATTGCTGGGACTGCCACGGCTCGCACGACATCCTGCCCGTAAAAGATCCTTCCTCGCCGGTTTTCAAACTCAACCTGCCGCAGACCTGCGCCAAATGCCACAACAACGCCAAGTTGACGCAGGAATACCAGATGAAACATCCGGAGGCTGCGTCGCAATACCTCGACAGCATCCACGGCCGGGCGCTGTTGAAAATGGGTCTCATCGTCGCGCCGTCCTGCAACGATTGCCATGGCACGCACGGTATCAAACGCGCCATCGACCGCGATTCACCCATCAACCATGCGAACGTCGCCAAAACCTGTGGCAAATGCCATGTCGGCATCGAGGAAACCTACAACCGAAGCATTCACGGACAGTTGCTGGCCAAAGGCGATTCGCGCGGACCGGTTTGCACGGATTGCCATACGGCGCATGACATCGAGAATCCCTCGGACAGTAATTTCAAGGCCCTCAGCGACGCCCGTTGCGGCAAATGCCACGCCGACCGGCTCGAGCATTATCGCGACACCTACCACGGCAAGGCCATGGCCCTGGGCAAACCGAACAGCGCACCCAGTGTCGCCGCGTGTTACGACTGCCATGGCCAGCATGACATCCTGCCGCCTTCCAATCCGGCGTCGCACCTTTCCAAAACCAACATTCTGGCCACGTGCCAGCAATGTCATCCCGGCGCCACCATCGGCTTTACCGCATACCAGCCGCACGCCAACCCGATGGACAAAAAGAATTATCCGCTCCTGCACCTGGTTTTCATCGGCATGACCGGGCTGCTCATCGGCACCTTCGCTTTCTTCGGCCTGCACACGCTCATGTGGCTCGTCCGGGCCGTCTATCTGTACCTGCATGATTCGAAGAAATTCCGCGAAGCGAAAATTGCGACGCAAACCGACGGCGAATGGTTCACACGGTTTGTGCCGTTCGAACGGCTCCTGCATTTCATGATGGTCAGCAGTTTTCTGTTGCTGGTCGTCACCGGCATGCCGCTGAAGTTTTATTACACGGACTGGGCGAAGGCGATTTTCGCCATCATTGGCGGCCCCGAAACCGCGCGCACGCTGCACCGGTTCGGCGCGGTGGTGACCTTCATGTACTTCGGTCTGCACGTGGCGTCGCTCATCGGCAAAGCCTGGAAGGGCAGGGGAACGTTGCGTGATCCGGCTGACGGCAGGTTCCATTTCAAACGGTTATGGGGTGTATTGTTCGGGGCTGATTCCATGGTGCCGACCCTCCAGGACTGGCGGGATTTTACGGCGCACAACAAATGGTTCTTCGGCAAGGGACCGAAGCCTGACTTCGACCGTTGGACGTACTGGGAGAAATTCGATTACTTCGCCGTCTTCTGGGGCGTGGCCATCATCGGTGCGTCGGGCATGCTCATGTGGTTCCCGACCTTTTTCACAAAATTCATGCCGGGCTGGGTCCTCAACATTGCATTGATCATCCATTCGGACGAGGCGTTGCTGGCCGCCGGCTTCATCTTCTCCATCCATTTTTTCAACACGCATTTCCGGATTGAGAAATTTCCGATGGACACTGTCATCTTCTCCGGCCGGGTTTCCAAGAACGAGATGCTGCACGAGCGCAAACGCTGGTATGACCGGCTGGTGGCCACCGGGCGGCTTGATGAGTTCCGGGTCAAGGACGAATGGCTGCGCTGGAAGAACATCGCGCGTTCTTTCGGCTACTTCTTCTTCGGCTTGGGCATGGTGCTGCTGCTGCTGATCATTTACGCCATGATCACCCGCCTGGCGCACTGAGCGCGCAAGGCGAAAATTGAAGATGGAGCATTGAGGATGGCGGCAAGTCTTTGTTGCCCACTCCGGTTTTTCCCCTTGGCCGTTTCCATTGAAAGACAAGCTAAAATAAATGTTTAAACCGTTGTGAATAACTAATATTATTCGGGTCAATCGTGAAAATCAAATCTGCGCTGTTCGGTGTAGTCATGGGCTGCAGCTTCTTCGCCAACTTTTGTACAGCTACTACAAACTTCTGGACGAAAGCGGCTCTACCCTGGGGTTATTGGCACGCGCTGGGCGTTTCGGGTGACGGGAACGTGCTGGTTGCCGCCGGAGGAGGGTGGGCCATACGGGGTGAGGTCTACGTTTCTACGAATTCCGGCACGTCTTGGACATTAACCGGCGCTCCCAACGTCATTTGGACGTCAGTCGCTGCGTCCATTGATGGACATTTATTGTTCGCAGCAGCGGGCGGCGATGTCGGCCGCGATCACATCTATTTTTCCACGAATTTCGGCGTCGATTGGACGATTTCGAGCGCCCCGGTGACCAATTGGAATTCCATCGCCTGTTCCAGCGACGGAACCAAACTGGTGGCCGCTGCTGCCGGGCCGTGTTCCTACGGGCCAATCTTCCTGTCCACGGATGCCGGGGCCACGTGGACGATGGCCGACATGCCTGCTATGAACTGGTGGTCGGTTGCTTCGTCAGCCGACGGATCCACATTGGCGGCGGCCTCGGTTCAAAATGGTATTTATCTCTCAACCAACTCTGGAGTCGCCTGGAGACGAATCATTCTGACCAACAACTGGATCAGCGTGGTTACTATTTCGGCGAACGGACAAAGGCTGGCAGCTTCATCGTCAGACGGCCTGTTGTATCTTTCCGCTGATTCAGGAAATACCTGGGCATTGATAACCAACGTGCCTGGGAGGCCGTCAACTATCGCTGCCTCCGCGGATGGAAGTGAATTGGCAGTGTGGTCTTTGATGCCTCTGCCATACAACCAATATGTCAACGGGATCTGCATCTCGACGGATGAAGGAACGACCTGGACCACCAATCAATGGCCCTACGTTGATTTGGGAAACGCGACGGCGCTTTTGGCTTGCTCCGCCGACGGCGGTACCCTTGCGGTTTCATTGGGATACGATGGCGTATTCACCTGGGAAGTTCCGCCACCATCAGCTCCGGTTGCCGTCACTCGTCCGGCGGTGGGGACCAATGGCGATATTGTTTTGCACGGTATGGTAAACCCAAATCGGAGTGAAACCTGGTCCTGGTTCGATTGGGATACCAGTCCGGCTTTTGCGAACAGCACCATTCCCATGTTCAAAGGAGATGCCTGGGGTGATATTCCGTTCAACAGTACTTTGTCGGGGTTTCCTTCCGGAGTTGCCATTTATTTTCGGGCTGCGGCCGCCAATAACCTCGGGTTTTCCCTCGGCCGACCTGTCATTTATCAGGAGCCGCTGATCACGATTCCCGGGAATAATCCCACGTATGTGGACTATGGCGAGTACTATGCCGAGCCGGGCGCGACGGTGAGGGCGTTGCCGATCTCCATCGCTGCTGGCAGCTCCTACTGTCTGGCTTTGAAAGCAGATCGCACGGTTGTGAGTTGGGGAAATACAGAGGTTGGTGCGTCCGGAACATTTACAACTCCGCCGCCGGTCAGCAACGTTGTGGCGATTGCTGCGGGCAACATCCACGGTCTGGCTTTGAAGGATGACGGCACCATTATTGGCTGGGGAGACAATCTTTTTGGTGAACTCAACATTCCGACAAGTTTGAATTGTGCGGTAGCGGTGTCAGCGGGCTATGGATTCAGTTTGGCCTTGAAGCCGGACGGCACCGTCGTGGGCTGGGGGCTGAGAGCAACCAATCCGGCAGTATATGACGGGTTTAATTACGGCCAGGCAGCGGTTCCTGAAGGTTTATCCAACGTAGTGGCCATTGCCGCTGGATTTAACAGCAGTCTGGCGCTGAAATCCGACGGTACGGTCGTCAGCTGGGGATTCCCTTTGGTTGTCGGAACCAATCCTCCTGTGGGCTTGAGCAACGTAGTCGCCATCGCAGCCGGCACGGCTTATGGTCTGGCCTTGAAGAATGATGGCACGGTGGTCGGTTGGGAATATTATAATGGGACCGAATCGATTCCCCCGGCTGGTTTGAGCAATGTCGTCGCCATCGCCGCAGGGTTTTATAATAACCTGGCCTTGAAAAACGACGGCACGGTGGTTGGCTGGGGATATCCTGCCGGACTGAATCCACCGCCAGGTTTGAGCAATGTCGTTGCTATCACGGCGGGCGGGGATTTCGATCTGGCTCTGAAAGCTGACGGCACGGTGATTGGCTGGGGAATGGACCTTCACGGTGAAACGACTGCTCCAACCAATTTGATCGTTTCGCTGGGAGCGGCCAACGTGTCCGGCCCCTTCTATGGCGGCCCACCCGGCACCTACACTGTTACCTATATTGCCACCACTACGCAGGGAGCGACGGGCAAAGCCACCCGGACGGTCATCGTGCTGGGAACTTTGGATGTCCGGCGGCAGGTGCTGGCTGAAATGGTGGCATTGAGAGCCCGGCAAAACCGGCGGATTCCTTTGTTGGATCGAGCCATCAACATATTGAGCCGGACCGTGGCCACAAATCTGTGGATGAACGGCTTGTCCGCGGCGGAAAAAAATGGCCAGTCCATTTTTTCGGCAGACATGAACGTCATCCTCATGTTGAACTTATCGAGCGGATGGAATAACCACTCTGTATCAGAGGTTGTCGTGCAAGGATGGCGGGATCGTCTTGTCAAAACAGACCGACTCCTGGCCGAATTGGAAATCGCGAGAGCCTATCATCTCGGAATTAGTGAGCAGAAATTGGCACGCGCAATGGCTCGGTTTTATAGCGGTGACCGGGCGTTGGCCACGCAACAATACCCGAACTCCATTTTGTCATACCAGAACGCTTGGGAACAGGCGGCGGAGTTGGTCAAAAATTTGCATATAATACAATGGCCGCCTCGACCTCCTCGCTAAATCCGGCGGGAGGTATGGGCGCGCTGTAACAAATCATGGGGCGAGACCTCGTTCCGGTAGCCGGCCCCACTCACCGGTTCATAAAACTGCGATCGCAACAGCATTAATCCGCGCCCTGAGCATGAAGTGCGAAGATAGAGAGTGGAAGGCGGAGAATAGTGTAGTGCCGAGCCCATGGCTCGATTCGTATCCGGCCACGGCCGAATGCTGCAGTTAGCGTTTGCAGTTTTGTGGTTTCCCCCGCGTTAATCCGTGTTCATCCGTGGTTAAAAATTCCGTTTTCAGTCTCGTGGCACCCTGATTGCTATTTCTAATCGTAGGCAGGGGTAAAAGATGACTATGAGAAAAAGGATTTTGCGGTTGGACTTTATTTTGTTGGCCGTGGCGGGGCTTCTTTGTGTGGATGTTGCCAACGCCGCCCGCTTCGAGCTGGACAATTCGCCAGCCACCGCTCACCCGCCGCCCGCCAATTTGATGATTACCGGTACAGGTCATTTCTCAATTTTGGACACCCGCCAGCAATGGAACCCTCTGAATGCCGGCCGAACACTCGTCTCAAGCCCCACGCCAGCTTTTAAAATGGATAAACCAATGGTGCCCGTCCCCGAACCGACGCATTATGCGTTGATGGGGCTGGGCATAATTGGCTTGTTCCTCGCCCGCCGCGACCGTCGGAACGCCAAATAAAAAAGGGTTGGTTTCCGTTTGTTCCTCAGGCTTTTGTGCTTTTGAGTTAAAATTTGCCTTTTTTTTGCCAAAAAAGGGCCATTCACGGCCAAACCACGTGGAGTCGTCCGGCTTCATCACCTTGATATTTGAGGTGTTATGAACCGCTTACGGTGGTTGTGTCTTTGCCTCCTGACCCTTGCTGGCACCCTGCCGGCATTGGGCGGTTTGAAGAACAGTGATTGCCTGGATTGTCACTCGGACCGGACCCTGGCCATCACCAACGCCGCCGGCAAGGCGATTTCCCTGTTCATCGATGAAGCCAGACTGAAGGCTTCGGCTCATAAAACGAATGCCTGCATCAGTTGCCACGCCGACGTCACCGTCAAACATCCCGACGATAATATCCACCTGCAACCGGTCAACTGCGCCACCTGCCATCAGCAACAGACCGAAAGTTACAACGCCAGCGTCCATGGCGTGGCCTTGAAAGCGGGCCATGCCGACGCCGCCACGTGCCAGGATTGCCATGATTCCCATGAGATCCTGCCGGCGAACCTGCCAGCGTCACCGCTGAATTATTCCCATCTTGCCGAGACCTGCGGGGCCTGCCACGACCAGGAGGTGAAGGATTGGAAGGCCAGCGTACACGGCAAGGCCATGAACGCCGGCATGCGCGATGCGCCCACCTGTACCGATTGCCATTCCGAACACAAAATCACCGGATTAAAAAACGCTTCTCCGAGTGTCTCCGCCGGGGTATGCGGCCGCTGCCACGCCTCGGAACGGCTCAATACCAAATACAACCTGCCTGGCGACCGGGTGAAAACATTTTTCGAAAGTTACCATGGCCTGGCGGCACAATACGGCTCGACGGTGGCTGCCAATTGCGGCAGTTGCCACGGTTACCATAAAATCCTGCTTTCGACCGATCCCGATTCAACCATCAACCGGGCACACCTCGTCCAGACCTGCGGCAAATGTCATCCGGGCGCCGATGAAAAATTTTCGACCGGCAAAATCCATGTTGACCTCTCCGCCGACAAGGCCGGAAGCGAGCTTTCCGACAAGATCAACTGGTGGGTGCGGCGGATTTATCTGGTGCTGATCTTCGGCACCATCGGCGGGATGTTCATTCATAATGCGCTGCTGTTCCTGCGCAAGGTGGCGGCCCGTTATCGGGTGGCCGTACGGCCGGTGGTGCGCATGAGCCTGTCACAACGGTGGCAACACCTCGTGCTGGCGGCCAGCTTCATCATTCTGGCCATCACCGGTTTCGCGTTGAAATTTCCGGATTCGGGCCTGGCCCGATTGATGGGCTCCAGCGAACCTTTCCGGCGCTGGACGCACCGCGTTGCCGCTGTGGTGCTGCTGCTCGTCGGGCTCTGGCATCTCCTTTATCTGCTCCGCACGAAGGCAGGCCGGCAATTGGTGCGGGATTTGTTTCCGGTGAAGAAGGATTTGACCGACGTGTGGTGTCAAATCCGCTATCTCCTGGGCTGGAGCACGGAGAAACCGCAAATCGGCCGGTTCGGTTATGCGGAAAAAATGGAATACTGGGCGGTCATCTGGGGCACCATCATCATGGGCGTGAGCGGTCTCATGATCTGGTTCAAGATGGACGTGACCCGCTTCCTGCCGCGCTGGATTGTGGATGTGGCGCTGACCATTCACTACTACGAAGCCATCCTCGCCTGTCTGGCGATTGTGGTGTGGCATTTCTACCATGTCATCTTCGATCCCGATGTTTACCCGCTCAATCCCGCCTGCTGGGATGGCCATGTCTCCGAAGAATGGCAGAAGCATGAGCACCCGCTGGACCAGACGCCAACGCGGAAGCTTTGACGTTCTTTCTTTCAGGCCGGCTGGTTGCAAAACTTTGCAAGATTGCATCCAGGCTTTGCCTTGGAGCCTTTTAAAAAATTGTGTAGCCGCCGACGTCAGTCGGCGCAATTTGAATAAAGGAAAACGATATGGCGCGAACTGACGTTCGCGGCTACTAGTTTATTTAAATTGCTCTAACTATTGAGCGCGCGTTGCAGCAAGACCTTTTCGCGGTCGCCAAACTGCAGCTTCAATGCCTCGGTCCGGCCGGCTTCGGTCATTTTTTGCCAGGATTTTTGCAGGGCATTGATGGTTTTGTCCTCGGCGGTCTTCGCGGCCAGGTCGGCGAACTGGAATTCAAGAAACACAAGGCAGAGTGCATCCTCGAGCACCCGGCTTTCGGGATCCGCGGGGAAATTTTTCTTGAGATTCAAATCCTGCACCCGGCGGATCATCTCGTCCGGGTAGCCGGCCTCACGCAAGATGTCGCCGGCCTTTTCGGCGTGGAATTTCTTGAGGTTCGCGCGCCATTGCAGATAACCGGGACGGGTCATCGGATACGATTGGCGCGGAATTTTCCAGCGGCAGAGATGCTGGCAGCGCGCCGCCAGGCGAAGCTCCTCGGAAGCATCCGGGCAAAGTTGCAGAATCCACCGGGTGAGCCGCTGGGTATAAAGCCATTCGCGCGGATGGGAAACACCGTCGGCAACCTCCAGGTTGGGATCACGCCGGTTTTCCTCATCGAAGCGCCGCAGGGCGGATTCGAAACGCTGGGGATCGCTGGGGTGAAATGATCCGGACACGCACCGGATTATTCCAGAACCGGGTTGCGGCGGGAAGCGGATTTCCCGCCGGGATTGTCAATGATGGCAGCCGCAACCGTGGCCGCAGGATTCTTCCTCCAAATCCGCCGCCTGGGGAACGCGGCCCAGTTCGAGCGTTTTGGAAATCTGCTTCTGGATCGAATGCTGGATCTGGTGGAGCTCTTCCTGCGCATCCAGAAATTCCCGCGCAACGACATTCCCCAGCAGGGCGTCCCGGTGCTTTTCAAAATCGGCAATCTCGGCGCCTTCCAGCACCTGGGATTGGGCCTGTTTTTCCTGCAAGGCCTGGCCCTTGCTCATCACGGTTTCGTATTGGCCGCGGGCCTGGGTGTCGGACAAAAAAGTATCGATGCGCTTGCGGATGGAAATCATTTCAGGCTGGTCAACAATCACCTGGCAAAGTTCCCTGGTCTTTTCTTCAATTTTTGTAGGCATAAGTTCGATTTCCGGGAATATTAAACCAGTTTGAGCCGGAAATCAATTGGTTTGACACTGCCGGCCTGAATCGGTAAACACATCGCCAATCCTTATGCAACCAATTCATCTCGCCTGGGTTGATTACACGATATTGATCGCTTACGTCGCGTTTGTTCTGGGCATCGGCTGGGCACTGGCCCGTTACATGAAGACGTCGTCGGATTTCTTGACGTCCGCGCGCTCCATTCCGACGTGGGTGACCGGCCTTGCCTTCATCTCGGCCAACCTCGGTGCCCTCGAACTCGTCGGCATGGCCGCCAGCGGCGCGAAATATGGTATCGCCACCGCGCACTTCTACTGGGTGGGTGCGATTCCGGCGATGATCTTTCTCGCCGTGTTCATGATGCCGTTTTATTACGGCTCCAAGGCGCGGTCCGTGCCGGAGTATCTGAAAATGCGTTTTGACGAACGCGTTCGCGCTCTGAACTCCGTGGCGTTTGCGGTGATGACCATCTTTGCCTCGGGTATTTCAATGAACGCCCTGGCAAAACTGCTCAATCAGCTCCTCGGCTGGGATTACAATGTCGGTCTATGGATCTGCTCCGGTGTTGTGTTGATCTACGTTTTAAAGGGTGGATTGACATCGGCGATTTACACGGAGGTGTTGCAGTTTTTCATGATTGTCCTCGGATTCGCGCCGGTGGTTTATCTTGGCCTGAAGGATGTTGGCGGCTGGCACGCAATGAATCATTCTTTGCAGGCCGTTGCGGTCAATCCTGCCGCGCTCAACCTCAAGGACGCCGGCATCACGTTTGCCCCTAACGCCTGGATCAGTGCCTGGCAGCCTGTGCTCGCCGGTTCGGAGCACAATCCGATGGGCGTGGATTGGTTCGCGATGATCTTCGGTCTCGGTTTCGTGCTCTCGTTCGGTTACTGGTGCACAAATTTCCTCGTCGTGCAACGCGCCATGGCGGCAAAGAACATGACCGCCGCCCGCAACACCCCGCTGGTCGCCGCGGTGCCGAAGATGTTTTTCCCCTTTCTCGTCATCGTTCCGGGCATGATCGCCGTGGCGCTGACCTCGATGCCGGACAAGAATTACCGCATCCCGCCCCCCATACTTTCTGAGGGAGTTTACGCCAAAGCAATTGAAGCAGTTAAAAATGCCAGTCCGGCCGATTCGGTCGCTGCGGTCAAATCTGTCGCCGACGCACTCGGCAAAAAGGTTGCCGCGGACAAAATTGCCTCGCTGGTTGCTGCCAATGCCGCCGGCAAATTGTCGGATGAGCAAATAAAACAGGGTCTTTACAATAGCATTGCCGAAAATTATTACGATGGCGTCATTCTTTCGCTCGTCAAAAAATATTGCCCGCCCGGTCTGCTCGGTTTGGCCCTCACCGCCTTGCTCGCGTCGTTCATGTCCGGCATGGCCGGCAACGTAACCGCCTTCAATACCGTCTTTACTTACGACCTCTATCAGGCCTATTTCGCGCCGGGCAAAAGCGACCGGCATTATTTCCTGACAGGCAAGGTCATCACCGTGGCTGGCATCCTTTTGAGCATTGGCGCGGCCTATTTTGCATCGATGTATGACAACGCCATGGACATCATCCAGCTGGTGTTCGGCTTTGTGAACGCCCCGTTGTTTGCCACCTTCCTGCTCGGCATGTTCTGGAAACGCACGACAGGGACCGGTGCTTTCCTGGGTTTGTTCGGCGGCATCGCTGCTTCGGCCATTTTTCATTCCTTGACCATCGCTCACGGCAATCTGCCCGGTGTCAAGGGTGGGTATCTGCATCTGGTCAGAGAGTTTCCCAGTGAAATGGCGCAGAACTTCTGGCTCGCCGCGTTCGCCTTTATCGTCTGCTTCTTGCTCACTCTGGTGATATCACTCGCCACACGCCGGGCTAAAACCGATGAGGAATTGAAAGGCTTGGTTTATTCGCTCACACCGAAAATCAAGGCTGACCATATGCCGTTCTTTTTGCAGCCGGGCGTTGTGGGCGTTGTGCTGCTGATTGCGTGCGTGATATTGAACATTATCTTCTGGTGAACCTAACTGACGAAAGGAACTGATTTTATGGGACTAGACATTCGCTGGCCAATCGGACTCATGTTCACGTTGATCGGGGTGTTGCTCGCCAGCTTTGGCGTGCTTAAAGCCCCCGATTCCATGTCGCTTGACATCAATATCAACCTTCGCTGGGGAATCGTTTTGCTCGTTTTTGGCATATTAATGCTGCTGGGTGCCATCCGAGGCAGCAAAACACCGCCCGCTGCCTGATTAACAGCCTGGATAAGAACCATTTGACGTTTTATCGGGAACGATTAGAATAAGGGTTGTCAAGTGAAGTCGTAATCTATGTCGCTTAAAGAACTCGGCGGGCAAATCGCCTTCCAATTCACCAATGTTTATGGGTACACGCCATCTTGGATTGTGTCCGCGCCGGGGCGTGTCAATCTGATTGGCGAGCATACCGACTACAACGACGGCTTTGTTTTTCCCATGGCGATTGAGCGCTACACCCTCATCGCCGCCGGCCGTTCCAATGCGGATAACCGGTTGATCCGGCTTTTTTCCGCCCAGAGCGACAAGCCGGTAATCATTGACCTTGCCCAGCCCCTCAAACCGCTTCCAACGGGAAACTGGGCAAACTATCCAGCCGGGGTCATCGCCGGTTTTCTGGCCCGGGGAATTGATCCCGGAGGCTTCGATGCGTTGGTTCTTTCGACCGTGCCGCTGGGCGGCGGCCTTTCCAGCAGCGCCGCCCTGGAAGTCGCCATGGCCACCCTGCTCGAATCCATCACCGGACAGAAGCTTGACCCGGTGGAAAAAGCGCTCCTGTGCCAGAAAGCCGAGCACGATTTTGCCGGGATGCCCTGTGGCATCATGGACCAGTTCATTTCCGTGCTGGGCCGGGAAAACCGCGTCCTGTTGCTGGATTGCCGGTCGCGAAAACCCTTGCTCGTGCCGATGACCGATCCCTCCGTGACCGTGCTCATCATCAACACCAACGTCAAACACGAATTGACCGGCAGCGAATATCCCATGCGCCGCAAACAATGTGAATCGGCGGCAAAATTTCTCGGCGTGGCGTCGCTTCGTGATGCGACTGCCGACATGCTGGAACAGGCACGGCCCAAAATGGACAAGGTGGTTTTCCGCCGGGCCCGCCATGTCGTCGGTGAAATTGAACGCACCGTCCATGCGGCCGAGGGGGTTCGTGCCTCCAACTGGACGACGGTTGGGCAGCTCATGTATGCCAGCCATGCTTCCTTGCGCGACGATTACGAGGTGAGTTGCCAGGAGCTGGACACCGTGGTGGAAATGGCCGAACGCATCGGGATCAAGGGTGGAATTTATGGCTGTCGCATGACCGGTGGCGGTTTTGGCGGTTGCGCCGTTGCCCTGGTGCAAACCGATGCCGTCCAGGCCATCTCGAAAAAGATCTCCGCCGACTACAAAAAGAAATTTGGCATCGACGCCACCCTCTTTGTCAGTCGTCCCGCGTCAGGGGCTTCGGTGCTCAAGGGGGGCAGTGCCGGCAACCCGCCGCTCCGTCCCAGCAGCACCGCCAGTTTGTCGGCGGCCCTTTAATCGTCGAGGAGGCGGGCCAGCGTTTCACATTTTCTTAGGGGAGAACGCGCGAGGAAACTTAAAATTTGCAGCCTATTCTCATGTTAGGCATTAAAGCCCTTTTTTTCTATCTGCAACCAATAAAAGAATGCCAATCACAATAGTCGCTACGCCAAAATATATACCAGCGGGCACCCAAGTTGACCTCATAGCCGCGAGGAATCGCCAGTAAAGTTCTAACTGCTCGTGGCTAAATTTGGAAATGTCAAACGCATCTGCAAAATGTGGCTCGTAGCTGTAAATACGGAGTGAAACGAGAACGGAAAACAATATCTCTGCGCCACCGAGCAGAAACAAAAAGATGTAAACGTATTTTTTCATGGCGGCGAATGATGCTTAACAAATAGTAGGCGGCCTGTCGTGCAACCTTTCACGACTCAGGTCACTGGGGTGTTCCGGTTGTAAGTGTCCGTCCAGCACAATCATTAAGTTGGATCCGGTTGCCAAACACTGCACGTTTAGTCGCCGAGGCATGTTCCCACCCGCCGGGCGGTTTCCACCCACGAATGGTTCGGCGGAACGGTTTTGCGTTTGCCGGCAACTTTTATCAGCGGCACCGGCTCCGTGCCGTCTCCCCGTGCGGCCACCATCACCCCGAAAACAT
>Ga0265338_10000722_pt1 | contig 56495 bp, 48 predicted proteins | sample 42126metaG_FD_193579 | JGI IMG/M metagenome (GOLD analysis project Ga0265338, IMG submission 193579) | Rhizosphere microbial communities from Carex aquatilis grown in University of Washington, Seatle, WA, United States - 4-21-26 metaG | ecosystem: Host-associated > Plants > Roots > Rhizosphere... | reverse complement strand
AAGATGACCCATTACGCCATGGCCACCGCCGTCATGGGCGCCACCAAATGGGCCACCGGCTCGGCCAGCGGCTTCGTTTACGAGTTCTTCGACAAGAATTACCAGCATTTCTTCATCTTCATGCTGGCGGTTTCGATTCCGCCGATCGTCATCGCCTGGTTCGCCCCCTTCCCCTTTTCAGAAGAGAAGAATGTCGGTGATTAGGTCCTGGAATCTAGGCGTTGGAATGGCCTTAGCGGCGGCTAAGCCGTTAAACACCAAACTTGCGGCCAGCGACCGTATTTCCTTATGCGTCCAACTAGCAGGGTGTTGAAGATCGGGCCTTTTCTCACTTCAAGAGTTGTCGCCGACTGAATTGCGCATCCAGACGCCATTTTTTGACAAGGCAGCGCGCTGCGAAGGCCCTTTGCGAGCGGTTATTAGGCGTTTTGATGGCCCATTTTCACGTTCGCCGACTCCGCGGGCATCTCGGGCCTTAGGCCCGAGCCAAAACAGGAGGGCCGAGCGAGAGCTTGGCCATCCGAACCAGGTTGCAGGCGGCCACGACGTACTGGCCAGCTGCATGGGTGCGCTCGACACCACGATGCCGGCTCTTTAGGAAGCAGCCTGTGGTTTTGCTCCAGCCGAAGATCTCCTCGATCCGTCGGCGGGCCTTCTGGCTGAGGGCGTACGCATTCGAGCGGATGCGCACGCCCAAGGTTCGGCGCTGCGCACAGGCCGCCGGATGAGGAGTCACGCCGCGATCGCGGACGCCCTCGATAAAGCCGCGGGAACAGTAGCCAGCGTCGGCGCCGAGGGAACGCGGATCAAATCCGCGTTCCTGCAGCTCTTCGACCTGCTCGACGGCGATCATCGCCTCCGGGGTGCCGACCGCAGGCCTGACCTCGAAGAGGACACAGAGCCCGTTCTTGTTTTCCATCGTCGCGTGGCCCGCAAAGCACAGTCTGTGCCTCTCGGCCGTTGCCCTTGCGTACCAGTTTCGCCTCCGGGTCCGTGGTCGACTCGTGGGTGTCGTTCTTCCGGCTCTCGCCCTTGAAGTCACTCCAGCTATTGCCGTCACCGGGCCCGTCATCCGAGCCCTTCTTCTTGAAGCTCTTCAGCGAGGCCCACGACTCGATCAGCGTCGCATCGACCGAGAAGTGCTGGTCGCTGATCCAGCGCTTGGCCTTCGCGAACCAGACCACCTCAGCAAAGAACATGTCGGCTACCTTGTGCTGCAACAGCCGGGCCTGGTTCTGGGAGAAGATCGAGTGATCGAACACCGCCTCGTCCGGGTTCAGATCCAAAAACCAGCGGAAGAGTAGGTCATACTAAAGCCGTTCGCAGAACTGACGCTCCGAGCGGATTGTGTACAGGGCCATGAGCACCTTCGCCAGGAGCAGCCTTTCCGGCGGAATCGAAGGCCGGCCCTCCTTGGCGTACATCTCCTCGAAGTGCTCGTCCATTTCCCTGGGAACCACTCCCATGATGTCCTTGATCGCTCGGATCGGATGATCCGCGGAAATCATCGTTTCCACGTTCAGAAGGCACGCTACACTCACCTGGCCCTGCTTTCTTCCTCTCATAAGTTCACTTCAGCGACAGCCGCATCAGAGTCCAGTTCTTCGTTATGCTGACAGCAGGATTTGGAGCTATTGCGGTTTGAAAATCCGCGCGGCAGTCCGCACGATGCCAAGTCACCAATCTTCCTGCGGGTCCCAAAGCCGCCTTTGCGGCGAGTCGCCTCCTGATCACTCCAGAATCCACTAAACTCATGAAATGCTTCACCCACCGAAATTCCGACGCCGTTGCCGTGTGCCGATCCTGCGGGCGGGCCCTGTGTCCCGATTGCATCGCAGAAGTCGGACTGTCCTGCGCCTGCAAGAATCGATGTGAAGCCGATGTTGCAAAATTCAATGCCATGCTCACTCAAGGCGACGGTGTCCCGGGAAGAATTGCGGCGGCCATGCCTCTCGGCTATGACCGATTGATCTTCTTGCTGGTCCTAGGCGTGGCCTTCGTCTGGTTCGGTGTCCACAACTTCTCTGAAGGCGTGGTCAAGCGGCTGTTTAATTTTCCGTCTATGCAATCTCTAGTTCATGGGTGGTCCTCGCGGCTTTGTGCCGGCGAGTCGCGGAGCGCGAGCCGGCTGTTTGGGCAGATGGGGCGCTTGCGCCGATTGGAGATGCGGGATCACACTTCTCTACGTCCCTCACGAGGACACATGGTAAAATCAGATCCCCGGCCCTCCAGTCTTTGGAAAGACGCACGGAGTTACCGTCGTCATGTTATGGCGGGAGCGACCGGGGAAGGTGTCCTGGTTGGGGGCACTTTGTGATAACTGCGCTGTTCGTGCAACATCGTCCACGAGATCTGGCACATCCGGCGGGCGACGGCCATGATGGCCGTGTTGGCCTTCTTGCCCCGGGCGCGATGGCGTTGGTATATCGCACCAAAATACGCTGAGCGTGCGATCGCGGTCCAAGAGGCCTCGACGAATGCCCAGCGCAACCACCTGTTGCAGAAAGGAAGCAATCGGCCGTGATGGATGTGGCCGCCTGACGCATAGGTTGTTGGGACCAATCCAGCGTACGCGTATAGTTTATCCGCACGATTGAAGCGCTCGACCCCGTCGATCTCGGTGGCAACAACCGCGCTCAATATGGGCCCGAATCCAGGCACGGTCCTCAGCAGCTGAACACTTGGATCCTCCTCGTGTTCCTTCTTCATCCGTGCCTCCAACTCTCGAATCTGAGCGCCAATTGCATCTTGTAGCTGGACGCTCTGCTTCAATAACGCGCCATCCGGATCGGGGAGCTCTAACTCGCGCAGCCATGTCAGCCCCTTTTGACCAAATAGGTCAGTGCACACTGGCGTGTCCAAAGTGCGCTGACGGTCCAGGATGACGTGGATACGATTGCGAATCTGCGTTCGAACGCGCACCCAGTACACTCGTTGCCTTAACACGTGCTTCTTCGATCGAGTGGCTCTGCTCGGAGCATGCGCCTCCGCGATCAGGTCACCCCGCAGAAGGGTACACAGTGCCTTGGCGTCCAGCCGATCCGTCTTGATCTGCGCGTCGGCAATGATCCGAGTTTTGCCTGGGTTGGCGAGGATCACCCGATCAATCGAGTCAATCTCCTCAAGAACGTCGTGCAGCCAGGCCCAGTTCCAGCAGGCTTCTATGACCACGCGGTTCGTCTCCGGCAGCGTACGGAAGTACGACGCAAACGCTTCCGGCGAATTATCAATGCGGGCTTCCTTTACCCGCGTACCCGCAGCGTCCGTCGTGTACGCCACAGAATACCGTTTATGGAAGTCGATAGCTGTGTAAAACATAAGGGCAGGTTACGCGTTGTTGGCGCCGTTGACCCGCCTTCATGTTACCTTTGGAGCACACGGGGTAAATTGGTTCTTTGTCGCGTTCGGAGTGCTCTTTTTCAGCTACGGAATCTCTCAATTCTATACGGCCAATAAACTTCGCGACAAGATGCGCGGCGGGAAGGGCTAACCACGCGTGGCCTTCAGCGAGTTATTCAACACCCTGCTAGCCGGGTTTCGGTTTTTTTGAGGAAGATTGCCCCACTGTCAGTGAAACTGTCAGTAAAAGCAGTGACGGAGTTAAGTGCGGTAACCGCCAGCTAGCTTGGATCGTCCTTGCCCTACAGAGGGACAGGGATCTTCTCCCTCTGTCCGGAGTGTTGAGGTTAGTCCGATTCCGACCCGCGCCTAAAATATTAAGTAGTTGCTATACAGCCATTAATACATTAATTACTGTACAATGTCACAGGTTTTGTGACGCAGTTTATATTGAATGGCCACGCAGATAGTACCGCGGTTTGAAAGCTAGTAGCTGTATACTTCCAGTCCTGGAACTCGTGTGAAATGCCGTCCGTTGCGACTCACCAAAGGCAAATGGTATGCCACGGCCGATGCTGCGACCCAGATGTCGTTATCCCCAATCGGGAGGCCGGCCCGTCCAAGTCCGCGAGAAATCCGTGACGCCTCCCAAGCCACCAGCTCATTGATCTCCACAATCGTGAAGCGCTCCAGCGTTGAACGAACTTCAGCCAAGCTCGAACAGCCCTCAGCAAACTCTGACCAACAGACTCGCGAGGTGTACAATGGTGCGTCCATGTGTGCCTTCAAAAAAGCTTCCGCTCTCTCGCTTGATACACGGCCCCGTTGACCAACGAGGTGAATCAAGAAAGTCGTGTCGAAAAGCATCAAGAAACGCGAGTACCGGGCGACCGACTACGACGAGCTACAGCTGCCTTAACAGCCGCCCACTTGATTTCCCGTCCAAATCGACCTGATTTGACATCTGCGAGAAGATCAGCAGCTGTCGCTTTGGGTGACGGCAACGTGATGCGCCGAACAACTGCGGAGAAGGACTCGCCGCGAATCCGTGTAGCCTTCAGCCGCTCGTAGGCATCAACTTCCAGAGAAATGGTTTTTGAAGGCATGACGCCAATCTGCACAGAGAATCTGTGTAGTCAATTACGGACCCTTGGGGACCCATTCGCATCGAATTTCTTGTCTTCTGCCAACTGAATGGACCAGGAATTGGTCTCCGTGCAGCGCAATTCACAACGTTCCTCCAACTCCACTACTCGGGATTACGTGTCTCAGTTTTTGGGCACATGTTCCGACGGGCTTGTCGCGTCGGTTCGATTCCGACCCGCGACTCCAATGATAACTAAGGTTAGAACAGATTTTTGTGGTTCTTATGGGGACGAGTGGCACACCTGTGACACAAGATCGCGGCATTTCTCCATGTGTCGCACCTCCACTGATCCTGGGCACGGTGGAGGCGGATCCAAGCGGTGGAAAGGTGCGGAGAATCTGTCGACGTTTTGGGCACCGCAACTTCATCAACAGCCGTACGCGAGACGCCAATTTTGTGCGTACTCATCCCGCGTCTGCCTGGTTTACTAAATCGTCACCCTCTCCGCAGGCTTGGTTGAGGACCGCCGACTGGCGCAACCCTTAATCGCGGAATTCGGGTGTGAGTAACCATCCGGCATACCCGCCCTCGACCCCCACAAAGGCCTCATTTACGTTAGATATTCACTGCAAATGGGTTAAATCGCGAGAGGCAATCTTGGCACGTTGAATGCGAACAGGAAATGAAATCCTCGCCCCATCAGCACCACACCCCATGAAGATCTCCCATTCGCTCCGCCCCCTTTTGGTATCCGCAGGACTCCGGATCCTACTTCCAGTCATAGCCGCCACCAGCGCTTCAGCCCAGACCAAGTCGGACACGCGCGCCCAGAAGCCCGTCGTCATGGACCACTACGTGGTCGATGTCACGAAGACGCACACGCTTTTCATGGGTGCCGACTTCGCGGTCAACCTCGACAAGGATTTCTATGCGGTCCGCGATGTCGTCGGCTCCTCCTGGGTCATCGACATCAATGGCAAGGACAAGCTCGTCTCCACCAAGGAAGCCCCGCTCAACCTGAAGATCACGCCAGTCCTCAAGCTGACCGAGGTGTCCGCCACGATCTCCGGGTTCAGGAAGGAGGCCGCGTACTCCTTCAACAATGATCCCAGCGTGCTGATCACCAAGGGCCTGACCAAGGCCGGCTCGACCAACGCGATGCTCCTGGGAGTCGCGATGGACGCGCGAAATCTGGCGGACACCGTCTCAAACAAGGGGTTGGGCCCGATGGCGTACTTCGCCAGCGCGGACATGCAGTTTGGGGCCAGAGCGATGATGTTCACGGCCATGACCGCCCCGGCCGCCACTCACCCGTCCAAGGCTATCCCGGGATACGTGGGAGCGCCCCCGAACATGCTCGTAAACTCTACGTTTGACGGGTTGGATGGCATCCAACTCTCCGAAAGGATCTATGAACAAGGGGCCAATATTGCAGCAGCCCAAGCCGTAAGCGGGGGAGAGCCGGCCGGCAGGCTCACGACACAGGGCCTCGACTCGATGGACGTGGAGTTCGACATCTCGTCGGACAAGCCGCTCTACAACCCCTATGTCGTCACGATAACGCGCTTCCACGACAAGCTCGCCAAGCCGGGCGTCGTGCAGAACCTCGTCTACGCCCGTGCGCTCGACCCCATCGACTCGCACTTCACCCACGTCCAATTCAGCGAGGACGGGTTCCCGTTCAACTACGAGCTGATCGACTTCCAGCTCCATGTCTACAACCGGGGCGTGGAGATCGCGACCAACCTGTCGGCCAAGCGGGTCGAGCTCACTCGCGATGAGGCCTTCGAATACGTGAAGATGGAATACATCGATGCCCACCGCAGCGACACGCGGCCCGCGGTGCCCGCAATGGGGAAGCTGCCCGCCGAGCTGCCCGAAAGGCTCGCAGCCGGAAAGTACGCCGAGACCTTCTTCGTCAGGGTCTCAAAAGACGGCCTTGCCGCCGCGCCCTTCGTCGACGTCGCGTGCTCAAAGAGGATCGACGATCCCTTCCTCGAAGCGGTCGTCAAGAGCCTGCGCTTCAAGCCCGCGCTGGCCCACGGCGAGCCGGTCGACGGCGTGACCGCGCTAAACCTCACCAAGCTGCAGTTCTGACTGGTCCGCCGAAACCGAGGCAAGGTATCCCACCTTTCGGAGGCGGCTGGAATCCGTCACGGATGCATGAGAAACCCGCGCCGGCACTCGGCGCACGGCTTTGGCCCGACGGCCGGTCGCCAGGCGCAGCGGGCAAGGGGGCGCCCCCTCACCCCGGTTCAATAGCGGTAGTGGTCCGGCTTGTAGGGCCCCTCGATCGGCACCCCGAGATACTTGGCCTGCCTGTCGGTAAGGCGCGTCAGCTTCACGCCGATCTTCTCCAGATGCAGCCGCGCCACCTCCTCGTCGAGGTGCTTCGGCAGCCGGTAGACGCCAGGCTTGTAGGTGTCCCTGTTCTTCCAGAGGTCGAGCTGGGCAAGGGTCTGGTTCGTGAAGCTGTTCGACATCACGAACGACGGGTGGCCCGTCGCGCAGCCGAGGTTCACCAGGCGGCCTTCCGCCAGGAGGTAGATGCGGCGGCCGTTCGGGAAGGTGAACGAATCGTACTGGGGCTTGATCGTCTCGCGCTTCACGCCTGGCGCCTTGTAGAGGCGGTCCACCTGGATCTCGTTGTCGAAGTGGCCGATGTTGCAGACGATCGCCTGGTCCTTCATCGCCTCGAGGTGCTCGAGCGTGATCACGTCGCAGTTGCCGGTCGTCGTGACGTAGATGTCCGCATCGGCGACGGCGCTCTCGACCGTGTTGACCTCGAAGCCCTCCATCGCTGCCTGGAGCGCGTTGATCGGGTCGACCTCGGTCACGATGACCCGGGCGCCAAACCCGCGCAGCGAGTGCGCGCAGCCCTTGCCCACGTCGCCGTACCCGCAGACGACGGCGACCTTGCCGGCGATCATGACGTCCGTCGCGCGCTTGAGCCCGTCGGCCAGCGACTCGCGGCAACCGTAGAGGTTGTCGAACTTAGACTTTGTGACCGAGTCGTTGACGTTGATTGCGGGGACGAGGAGCTTGCCCTTCTCGTGGAGCTGGTAGAGGCGGTGGACCCCGGTGGTCGTCTCCTCCGAGACGCCACGCCAGTCCTTCACCATCTCGTGGAAGACGAAGGGCGACTCCGCGTGGATCCGCTTTAGGAGCGCCTTGATGACACCCTCCTCATGCGAGGCGGACGGCGTCTCGACCCAGTCGCTCCCCTCCTCCATCTCGTAGCCCTTGTGCAGGAGGAGCGTGACATCGCCGCCGTCGTCGACGACGAGCTGCGGGCCCTTGCCGCCCGGGTGGCAGAGCGCCCTCCAGGTGAGGTTCCAGTACTCCTCGAGCGTCTCGCCCTTCCAGGCGAAGACGGGAATCCCCGCCTTGGCGATCGCCGAAGCGGCGTGGTCCTGGGTCGAGAAGATGTTGCACGAGGCCCACCGCACCGAGGCCCCAAGCTCGACCAGGGTCTCGATCAGGACCGCGGTCTGGATCGTCATGTGCAGAGAGCCCGTGATCCGGACGCCCTTGAGCGGCTTCTTGGCGCCGAACTTCTTTCGCACGGAGATGAGTCCCGGCATCTCGTGCTCGGCGACGGCGATCTCCTTGCGGCCCCATTCGGCGAGGGAGAGGTCCTTGACGTGGTAATCCTGGGATGAGCGGCTGGCTGTGGCGGTAGGCATGGTGGGAAAGTGTCTAAGCGTGTGGTTTGCTGGTTATTTCGCGGCGGCCAGGAGTTCCTTTGTCCTGTTGGTCTGCTCCCAGGGGAGGTCCGGCTTGCCGAAGTGCCCGTAATTGGTGGTCGAGCGGTAGATCGGGCGCAGGAGGTCCAGCTGCTTGATGATGTTCGCGGGCTTGAAGCTGAAGACCTTCTGGACCGCCTTCGTGATTTTCGCCTCGGCGATCTTCGCCGTGCCCATGGCGTCAACCCAGACGCTCACGGGCTCCGGATAGCCGATCGCATAGGCGACCTGCAGCTCGCAGATGTCGGCCAGCCCGGAGGCGACGATGTTTTTGGCGACCCAGCGGCACATGTACGCCGCCGACCTGTCGACCTTCGACGGGTCCTTTCCCGAGAAGGCGCCGCCCCCGTGGCGGCCCCAGCCGCCGTAGGTGTCGACGATGATCTTTCGTCCCGTGAGGCCTGAATCGCCCTCGGGGCCGCCCACCACAAACCTTCCTGTCGGGTTTATGAGGAACTTGGTCGAATCATCCATCATGTTGGCCGGGATCACCTTCCTGATAACATACTCGATCAGAAACTCGCGGATGTCGGCATGCTTAACGTTCGGCGTGTGCTGGGTGGAGATGACCACGTTCTCAACCCTTACCGGCCGGTCGTTCTCGTAGCGTATCGAAACCTGGGACTTGGCGTCGGGTCGCAGCCACCCGACGACCCCCGCCTTGCGCAGCTTAGTGAGCTCGCGGCCGAGCCGGTGCGCGAACATGATTGCCGTGGGCATCATCTCGGGCGTCTCGTTGCACGCGTAGCCGAACATGAGCCCCTGATCGCCCGCGCCCTGTTCCGCGGTTTCCTTGCCCTCGGCCTTCCTCGCGTCGACGCCCTGCGCGATGTCCGGGGACTGGCGGGTCAGCAGGTTGTGGATGAAGACCTTGTCGCAGTGAAAGACGTCGTCGTCATTGACGTAGCCGATGTCGCGAATCGCGTCGCGAACGACGACCTCGTAGTTGATCTTCGCCGCGGTCGTGATCTCGCCCGCGATGACCACCTGGTTCGACTTGACGAGGGTCTCGCACGCAACGCGGCTTGCGCGGTCCTGCGCGAGGCAGGCGTCGAGGACGCTGTCCGAAATAAGGTCGGCGACCTTGTCGGGATGGCCCTCGCCCACGGACTCGGAAGAGAATACGAATGATTTTGACATGTGAAAATGGCTGGAAGAACCCGATCGAACCGCTTGGAAAGGGGGTAAGGCAAGACAAATATCAACATATCTCGATCTTGTGATGCGACAGTGTTGCGAAGAGGGCAAATTTCAGCCAACGTATTTCTCTGGCCTGCAACCCTAGCTCGTTGTCTCATTGTCACTACGCCAATAAATGGATGACCCCCTGACACACCCCTCCATCGACCTAAAGGGGCGGAGGATACTGGCTGTCGACGACGACCGGATAAACCTCCGCATTATCGGAGGAATCCTCCGCCATGAGGGCTATGAGATCGCCGAGGCGGCCTCGGGCGAGCAGGCCCTCGAGGTCTATGCCACATTCCAGCCGAACCTCGTCCTTCTCGACGTCATGATGCCGGGGATTGACGGATTCGCGACCTGCCGGACGCTTAAGAAGACCTACGGAGACAAGTGCGCCCCCGTCATCTTCGTCACGGCCAAGAGCGAGGCGGACGATGTCGTGATGGGATTCGACGCCGGCGGCGTCGACTATCTGACCAAACCGTTCCGCCCCAAGGAGGTCGTCGCCCGCATACGGACCCACCTGAGCAACCAGCAGCTGGTCGAGCAACAAAAGCACCTCGTCGACCAGCTGAGCAAGGCGAACGCCGACAAGGACCGCTTCCTCGGGATGTGCGCCCACGACCTGCGCAATCCCCTCTCGTCGATCCGGGGCCTCGCGGAGCTCATGGACGAAAACGCTATCGGCGAATTGACCGCGGAGCAGAGAGAGATCGTCCAGACGATCCACGGCGCCAGCCAGTCGATGCTCCAGCTCGTGAACGAGCTTCTGGACGTCGCCACGATCGAGGCCGGCCACCTCAAGCTCGACAAGGCTCCCACAAGCGTGGTCGAGATCGTCGAGAGGTCGGTCCACCTGAGCAACATGGAGGCGTCCAAGAAGAACACGCGCATCGAGATCGTTAAGTCCAACGGCGATCCCATGGTCGACGTCGACCGCAACAAGATCCGCCAGGTTGTCGACAACCTTATCAGCAACGCGGTCAAGTACTCCCCTCGGGGCTCCATCATCACGGTGATCATCCACGCGAACGAGTCCGTCGCGGGCTTCGCTGTCAGGGACAGCGGCCCGGGCGTTCCCGAGCACGAGCGCCACAAGCTCTTCAAGGACTTTGGCAGGCTGTCGGCACAGCCGACGGGCGGCGAGAAGAGCACGGGACTCGGGCTCGCCATCTGCCGGAAGATCGTGGAGGCCCACAGCGGAACCATCGGCGTCAACAACATTCCGGGCCAGGGGGCCGAATTCTACGTCAACCTCCCGCTTTTCAAGTGAACTTCAACGGCAGCATCCTTCTCGTCGACGACGAGGCCCACATACGCAAGTTCATCTCGCTCCTGCTCCGGCACCTCGGCGTGGAACGCATCTTCGAGGCGCGCAACGGGGTCGAGGCGATCGAGGTGTTCAAGAAGGACAGCCCCGACCTGGTCATGCTCGACGTCAACATGCCGGTCATGGACGGCATCGAGACGCTCCGGGCGCTCAAGGCCATCAATCCCGACTGCGTCGTGGTGATGCTGACGTCGCTGGCCAACCGCCAGACGATCGATGACGCAGCCGCGCTCGGAGCCGCGAACTACATTCGCAAGGATGCGCCGGCGGAGGACATCGGCCGGGCCCTTTCCGACACGATCGACTCCTGCTTCGAGTCCGACGACTCCGAGGCGGGCACCCCGCCCCCCGGACCATGAACGAGCCCGACCCAGCAGACGCCGAGAACGCCCCGGCGGCCCCGAAGTCGCCGATGCTGGCCGAGGTCCGGTACTCGCTGCCTGACCTGCTGGCGGAGATCCAGGCCGAGAAGGGCTCCGCCTCGTTCGCAATGGAGAAGCTGGACCAGGCCGAGATTGGCAAGCTGTTCAAGTCAAAGAAGGCCGCACGTGTTAAGCCAAAGAGTTGAGACGTTCTTCGGGAAGCTCCGGGCAACTCCCAACTTCGGGAGCGAGGAGGAGCTGCGCGCCATGGGCGAGCGCTACAACGACAAGCCCGACCTTGTCCAGGCGGTGATCGACGCGAAGATCGCGGTGAAGGACGACGCGTGCCGGTACTGGGCGGACACGATGAACGTCGCCTATGTCGACCCTTTCGTCTCCGTGATCACCGACGATGCGATCGAGAAGATCCCGCTCGAGGTGGCCAAGAAGGTCCAGGCCATAGGGCTCTACATCTTCAACGGCGTCATGACGGTCGCCATGGCCGCCCCGGACGAGCAGGAGACGGTCAAGCGGCTGGGCCAGATCGCGGGGATTCCGGTGAGCCCGGTTTTTTCGCTGCCTAGGGAGGTGGAGGACTCGATCGCGATCCACTACTCTAACGAGGAACGCCTCGAGGACAGCCTGGGGCAGCTGGAGCGCTCCACGATCTTCGACCAGCCGGACCTCGCCGGCGACAAGCTCGCCCAGCTCGCCGAGAATAACGCCTTGGTCCAGATCCTGGACGAGATCGTGTACTACGCGATGAGGGAGCGGGCGACGGATATCCACATCGAGGCGCAGGAGATCCATTCGAGGATCCGATTTCGTGTGGACGGGAATCTCCGGGAGATCCTCACGTACTCGAGGAAGCTGCACAAGGCCCTCATCTCGCGCATAAAGATCCTCTGCAACCTCGACATCGCCGAGACGCGCATCCCCCAGGACGGCCGCTTCTCTCTGCCGATCGGCAACCAGACCGCGAATTTCCGCGTCTCAACGATCCCGTCGGCCTACGGCGAGAAGGTCGTGATCCGCATCCTGGCGATGTCGGGCAAGAAGTCGATGATCACGCTGGAGAAGATGATGATGTCGCAGACGATCCTGCAGCCCTTCAAGCGGCTGATCCAGAACCCGAACGGGATCATTTTCGTCACGGGCCCGACCGGCTCGGGAAAGACGACCACGCTCTACTCGGCGCTCCACGAGATCAACACCCCCGAGCTCAACATCTCGACCATCGAGGACCCGATCGAGATCCAGCTCGAGGGCGTCACCCAGAGCCAGGTGAACGCGACGATCGACCTGAAGTTCGCCACCCTCCTTCGCGCGCTCATGCGGCAGGACCCCGACGCGATCCTGATCGGCGAGATCCGCGACCTGGAGACGGCGAAGATAGCGACGGAGGCCGCGCTGACCGGGCACATCGTCTTCGCAACCCTCCACACCAATTCGGCGCCGCAGGCAATCACCCGCCTGATCGAGATCGGGGTCGAGCCGTACATGGTGGCCCCGTCGGTCATCGGAGTCCTGGCCCAGAGGCTTGCCGCGCGGATCTGTGAGAACTGCAAGGAGGCCTACACGCCCACGCACGAGACGCTCGCGAAGTACTTCAAGGACGATGGACTCACCGACGTCACGTTCTACCGTGGCAGGGGATGCCCCAAGTGCCGGGGCACCGGCTACAAGGGCCGCGTCGCGATCCATGAGCTCGTGCTGATCACCGAGGAGATCCGGGCCCTCATCTCCGAGGGGCGCAGTGTGCAGGAGATCACGAAGGCCGCGGCCAAGGTGGGTTACAGGCCGCTCCGGTACGACGGGCTCAAGAAGGTGCTCCTTGGCATGACGACCATTACCGAGATTGAGCAGAACACCTCCTTTGAATGGGCAACCTAGCGGGTCCGCCAGCAGCCAGACCTCAGCCAATCCCACCCGTGCCCGACCTTCCGACCATCGATCCCGACGCCATTGCCAGCCTGAGGGAGCTCAACCCTGGGGATAACGGGGCGTTCCTGCGCGAGATCGTCGACATCTACATCGAGGACACGCCGAAGCGCATCGCGGAACTGAAGGCCACGCTCTCGTCCGGGGACGCGGCGGCGTTTACGCGCGCCGCGCACACGATCAAGGGAAGCTCCTCCAATGTCGGGGCGCAGGCGCTCAGGGCCATCGCGGAGCGCCTCGAGTACATCTCACGCAAGGAGGGCCTCGGCGGGGTGGCCCAGCTGGTAGGGAGCTGCGAGGACGAGTTCGGGCGCGTGGCGGTCGCGCTGCGCAAGCTAACCGCCTAGATCAGCGGTAGAGCGCGGTCGTGGGCACAGCCGCAAGGACGTTGTACTGCCTCATCGCGAGGCGCCACCATTCGGCCAGCGATTCCGAGGGCAGGCTCCAGAGCTCCCTGTGCAGGCGGATCATAGACTGGGGATCTAGCAGGAGCGCCATTTTCTCCTTTGTCGTGAAGCGCCCGGGCCCCTCCCTCAGGAGCCGGATCTGAAGCTTCGCGAACCACTCCCTGGCGCCCGCGCTCGGCCGGCGTTGCCGCAGGAGCGCGACATGCATGGCGTTGATGTAGGGGTCAAGGACCGCCTGCATCAGGCCGTAGTCGGCCCGCAGCGGTTCAAAGGGGGGAAGGTGGCGGTAGCACTCGTCCAGGTTCTGCTCGAGCATGCGCAGCTCGTGGGGCGGCGTCGTCTCCTCAGGGGTCAGGAAGATCCCGAGTTCGCGTGCCCTGCGGCCGAAGGTCGCCTTGCTGAGGAAGATCGAGAGTGGGATCGAGCAGACAAGCCCGGCGAGCACGGGGCTTAGCCAGGCGAAGTAGGCGGGAATCAGGATGAGGGACGAGACGCCCCACACCAGGCCGAACACGGTCGGCGGCCCATGGGTGATGATGGCCTCCCGCCAGTCCGTCCCGTCCTCGTCCGCGGCGCGCTTCTGCGCGACCCAGGCCACGCCCTGGCCAAGGAGCGTGAAGATCACGAACTTCGTGTTGAAGATCATGTTGACGGGCGCAAGCAGCGTGGAGCCCGCGGTCTCCAGGATGGCGCTCGCGGCCACCCTCCAGCGGCCCCCGAACCTGGCCACCTCCTCCCGGCGTCCGAGGAGGACGACGACGCTCGCGAACTTCGGCAGGAACAGCAGGAGCATCGTGAGCGAGAAGAGCGTCAGGGCCTCGGGGATCGCGAGCGAGTAGCCGAAGAGGGAGGTCCTGTCCACGGCTGGGTAGAAGTAGTCCGGGCGGGCGCTCGAGGCCTGGTCAGCCATTTCGATGGTGCTCAGGATCAGGAACAGCAGCCAGAGCGGGGAGGAGACGTAGGCCATGACCCCCATGAGCAGGTGGAAGCGGTTGGCCGGCCGGAACCCACGCGCCGTGAGCAGCCAGGTGTGCTGAAGGTTTCCCTGGCACCAGCGCCGGTCCCTCTTCGCGCTCTCGATGAGCGTAGGCGGCCCCTCCTCGTAGCTGCCCTCGACGTCGTGAGCCAGCCACACCGCCCAGCCGGCCTTGCGCATCAGGGCCGCCTCCACGAAGTCGTGGGAGAGGATGCGCCCGCCGAAAGGCTCGTTTCCGGGAAGTTCGGGAAGCGAGCAGTGTTCCATGAAAGGCTGGACGCGCAGGATGGCGTTGTGGCCCCAGTAGTTCCCCTCGTGCTGCTGCCAGTAGTTGAGGCCGGCGAGGTAAAGCGGGCTGTAGATGCGATTCGCGAACGCCTGAAGGCGCGAATAGAGCGACTCGCCCCGGACCATCCTCGGCGCCGTCTGGATGATCCCGGCCGAGGGGTTGGACTCCATCATCGTCACCAGGCGCGCGAGCGCCTCGCCCGTCATGACCGAGTCCGCGTCGAGGACCACCATGTAGCGGTAGTTCTTGCCCCAGCGCCTGAGGAAGTCGGCGACGTTGCCGGCCTTCTTGTTGATCGCCTGCCGGCGCTTGCGGTAGAAGATCTTCCCGAAGCCTCCGACCTGCTTGCAGAGCTCGGCCCAGGCGACCTCCTCGCGGATCCACTGGTTGGGCTGGTTCGAGTCGCTCAGGACAAAGAAGTCGAAGTTGTCCGCGCCTTGGATCTCCTGGACCGACTTGAAGACCACGCGCAGGCCCTCGAACACCCGGCTCACGTCCTCGTTGAAGACCGGCATGACGATCGCGGTCGAGGCCAGGCGGTAGGGACCCCCGGCGGGCGCCGACACGGATATCCGGCTGCTGTCCCCTCCGCGGTTGATCACGTAGAACCCGGCCAGCGCCGTGCAGAAGCCCACGGCTATGTGCGCGAAGAGGGGGACAAAGAGGACCAGCAGGACAATCTCGAGGCCCGAGAGCCCCTCCGCGTCGCGCCAGTAGAGGTCCGCCACAAACCATGTCGCCAGGCTCGTCAGGATGAAGATCGACGAGAAGAAGACGAACCGCCTCCGGTTGAGGCGCGCCGCGTCCATGTGCTCGGTGACGAAGATCCTCATATCTTAGCGCGTCATGTAGAAGATCCCCGCGAGGGCCGAGGCGAAGACGACCCACAGCAGGAGGGCGCGCAGGACGGGCCAGCGCTCGAAGCGCTCGAGGGTCTCGCCCGCGGCCTCGGTGATCCGCCCTAGGTCTATCGGGCGCGGCACCATGCTCGACACCGCAAGGTCCGGGCCCGCCTCGAGGTTGCGTGTCCTCATCGCTTCGGCGAAATCGGCCGGGATGTTCCCCTCATCGAGGAAGGCGTAGGGCCAGCGCTCCGGCCCGTCGCAAAGGAGCAGCGCCACCCTGCCGTCGATCGCCAGCCTGTCGTGCGGCAGGCCCTTTTGGTCGAGGACCTCGGCGAACCACGAATCCATGAGCGCCTCCGTCTCCTCGGCGGCGACGGTGGTCGGATCAAGCGCAGGATGCTCCGCGTGCCGCTTCGCGGCCCGCTCCAGTATCTCCTGGATAAGGCGGCTCTGGTGGAGGCGGTTGTGTATCCTGTGCGCGCGCAGGTAGTCCTCGACGCGGACGTAGGCCGCGTTCCATGAATCCATCGTGCCCGTCTTCGGGCGGAAGGCCTCGGGCAGCCCGACCGCGGGCGACCCACCCCCGGATTCCTCGCTCAAGGCTGCCACAGGTAACTCCACGTCTCGGTGAGCGCGTGGGGCTGCTTCCTCAGGTAGCAGCGCAGTTCCACCGGCTTGCCGGTGCCGTCGGGCTTAATCGCGAAGGCGACCCTCCAGGTGCCGTTGAAGGGGTTCTTCTGGATTGTGGAATTTGCCAGGGTCGCGCCCGTGCCCACGGTCACCACGGGCTCGATCTGGGGATCGGGGCCCTGCTTGCCCAGATAGGAGCCGTCGAAGTCGATGAAGAAACGCTCGAGGTCCGACTCCTGGGTCGCCGTGCGCCCGTGGCGCGTGGCGACGACGTATCCGGCCGGCGGATGAATCTGGTCGAGGAACCAGTGGAGCTTGTAGGACAGCTCGATCGGCTCCCCCGCCGCGGGAAGCGTCTCAGGCACCCAGAACACCGTGATGTTGTCGTAGCTCTCGTCCGGGGCGTGAAGCTCGACCAGCCTCACAGACCCCCTGCCCCAAAGCCCCACCGGCTCCACCCATGTGCTTGGGCGCATGTGGTAGTCGGCCTCCAGGTCCTGGTAGTTCTCGAAGCGGCGCTCGCGCTGGATGAGCCCGAAGCCCTTCGGGTTCTGGTCCCAGAACGAGGCCACGCGGGTCGCGTTGGGATTCGAAAGCGGCCTCCAGATCCACTCCTCGGCCCCGCTGAAAATCATCAGGCCGTCGGAATCGTGGACCTCGGGCCGGAAGTCGTCATAGCTCTGGTTGGTGTTCTTGCCGTGCCAGAACATGCTCGTCAGGGGTGCGATCCCGAGAACCTCGGGGTTGCGGCGGCAATAGAGCACCTCGTGGACCTGGACGACCGTGTCGGCGCCAGGGTTAATCTGGAACCGGTAGGCGCCCGCCACGGAAGGCCCGTCCAGGAGCGCGTACACGTTCAGGGCCTTCGAGTCCGGCGAGGGGCGCTCCACCCAGAACTCGCGGAAGACGGGGAACTCCTCGCCCCCCAGCTCGCCGGTGTTGATGGCGAGCCCGCGGGCCGACAGGCCGTAGACCGCGCGCTGGCACAGGAAGCGGAAGTAGCTGGCGCCGAGGAACGACCCGAGCTCGTCGCCCTGCTTGTTCAGCGCGTAGAGGATCCTCATGCCCGCGAACCCGGTCGTGGACGGCACCGAGGGGACCCGGTTCATGCCGTAGTCGAAGAGGGCCGACGAGAACGCGATCGGCTCGACCGATTTTCCCTGAAGCGTGTAGATGTGCACGGGCCTGTCGAAAGTGAAGCCCGGGTGGAAGAACTGCAGCTCGAAGGGGAGGCGCTCGCGGTGCCAGAGCGACTCGCTCGGCCTGAACCGGATGTCCCGGTACTGGTCGTAATTGAGCTTCAGGAGCGCATCCGGAACGCTGACCGGGGCCTGCACGAAGGGCTTGGCGGCAAGCATCTTCGCGTGGAATCGCAGCACCTCGAAGTCGAAGACGTCGTCCGCTCGCGCCCGCACGCAGGCCGCGCCGAGACATGCGGTCAGGAAGAGAAGGCTTCGGTTTGGTTTCATCGTCATCAAAGGAAGAACCCGCGCTGTTTCTCGGAAATCGGAAGATTGGCGCGCTCCATGACCTTGAGCAAATCCTCCCAGATGAGGCGCTTCGTGCGGTTAGTGGGGTTGCGCAGGATGTAGCTCGGGTGGTAGGTGACCATGAGGGGCCTGCCGCCGAAATCGTGCCAACGCCCGCGGACCTCGCCCAGGGCCCCGAACGCCTTGCCCCCGAGCAGGCCCTTCGCGGCCGTCGCGCCGAGCGCGACCAGGAGCCGCGGGTTGACGATTTCGATCTGCGCCCGCAGGTACGGCAGGCAGTGGGCCATCTCGGCCTCGGTCGGCGGGCGGTTGCCCGTCTGGACCCCTTCGGAGCCGAGCGGCAGGTCCGGGCGCCAGTTCATGATGTTCCCTATGTAGACATCCGCCCTGGAAAGCGCCATACCGCCGATCATCTTGTTGAGGAGCTGGCCCGCGGGCCCCACGAAGGGCTCCCCCTGGACCTCCTCCTCGGCGCCGGGAGCCTCGCCCACAAACATGATTGCGGCGTCCAGGCTTCCCACACCGAGGACAATCTTCTTGCCGGGCCTGACTTTCGCCCTGCAGACGGGATCCTCCATGACGCACTGACGAAGGGCGGCCCACCGCGCGGCCTTGTCCCCGTCCGGAAGCGCGACGACGGGGGCCGCCGGCGCGGCGGCTTCGCGAGCCGGCGCCCCCGCGGGCGCCGCGGGCGGACGGCTCTTCACCAGGCCCCTTAGGGCGGCAATCCCCTCGTCCGACACGGGCACGCTCGCGACGCCGCTTGCCTTCAGCCGGCGAAGCTCTTCCGTGATGGCGTTTAGCGCGAGGCGCATGGTCAGAGGCCGGTGCCCCTTTGATACTGCAGGATTTTCTCCACGTACTTGCCCAGCATGTCGAACTCAAGGTTGACCTGGTCGCCGACGCCCCGGACCCGCAGGTTCGTCACGGCAAGCGTGTGCGGGATGATCCACACGGCGAAGGAGTCGCCCACGGCCTCCGCCACGGTGAGCGAGATGCCGTCCACGGCGATGCTCCCCTTCATCACGATGAGCCGGCCGCACCCGCCGGGTCCGCGGATGCGCAGGTAGTGGTCCTGCCCGCGGGGCTCAAAGGCCTCGATGGCGCCCCGGCCGTCGATGTGGCCGGTCACAAAATGACCCCCCATCCGACCATCGGCCCTCATGCTGCGCTCGAGGTTCACCGGGGTCCCGGGCACGATCGAGTGAAGGTTCGTGAGGCGCCGGGTCTCCTCGAGGACGTCGAAGGCCATGCCGGTGCGGTCGTGGGCCACCGCGGTCAGGCAGCACCCGTTGACGGCCACGCTCTCGCCCTGGCCCATCCCCTCGAGCGTGCTCCGCGCCGAGACCCGCAGCCTCCACGCGTCCGCGGCCCTCTCAAACGACTCCACCCGCCCGGTTTCCTCGACGATGCCTGTGAACATGGATTCCTTCTAGCGCAGCTTGATCCTCAGGACGGCGGTGTCGCTCCCGCGGCTGACGAGAAACACGGTCTCCGTGCGCATGAGGTCCTTGTCAATCTCCGAAAGCCTGCCCACGGCCGACGCGAAGTCCTTTATCTCGGCGCCGTCGATCTCCTTGATCCAGTCGTCCGGCCTCAGGCCCGCTATGTCGGCGGGGCTGTTCGGCTTGACCAGGTGCGCGACGATGCCCCTCAGCTCGCTCGTCGGGGAATGGCGGGCGATGGCGTCGCCGTAGACGAATTCGCGGGCGGTGAAGCCGATCTTCTCGAAGTAGGTGCGGTCGGCTTCCCGGACGAGCCGCGGCTCCTCCTCGAGCCGGGCCCTGATCTCAAGGCGGCTCGGCCCGCGCAGGATGGACAAGGTCATGGCGTCGCCCGGCGATCGCACGGCGATCAGCCGCTCCACATAGTCCACGACAACGCGGTCGGGCCTGAACCTCGGCAGTGGCACCCCGTCGACACCGAGGATGATGTCGTGCGCCTTCAGGCCCGCCTTCTCGGCCGGGCTGCCCTCCAGCACTTCGCTCACGACGGCGCCCGACTGGGACGCGAGCTTCAGGAATGCGGCCACCTCGCGGTCCATGGGCTCAAGCCCGTAGGCGCCGAGCCACGCAAGGGGGCGGCCAAACGCGTTCTTCGGGACCCTCCCGATGTAGGGGAGCACCTCGCCCGCGACGAGGAACGCGCTGCTCTCCTCGACGTTGACCAGCATGATGGGCGTTCCGCCCCTCTCGGCGCCCGAGAACTGGAGGAAGGTCTGCCCGAACGAGCTGGCCCCGAGCCCCATGAAGCGGCCCTCCCGGTCGAACACGGGAAGCCCCGGCCCGGCCACCTCCTGCTGCGCGATCGCCGTGCGCTGGGGGAGGGCCTGGATGAGCGCCACGCGGCTCTGCAGGATGTACGGGGTGAAGTCCTCGTCCTTGTTCCGGATTCCTATCCCCCACACCTCCTCCGCGAGCGACGCCTCCCGCGGCTCTCCCGGGCCGGCGAAGGCCGTGACGGGCACAAGCCGGCTTCGGACGGAGGCGTTCGCCCGCACGAAATGCCACCCGGTGAAGGCGTCGCGGCCGAGGTATTCGGCGGGCGAACCCTCGGGGTCGCCGGGCACGTACACCTTGAAGTCCCTTATCTGCTTGGGCGAGACCCGCAGGTCGATGGCGGCCGACGGCAGGATGATGGTGCCCTCGCTGTCGACCACGGTCCCGTACGCGATTGTGGGCCGGCGCTCGAGCTCGGTCTGGGTGATGTATTCCACGGCCACCGCGCACTTGACGCGCTCAGCCCACAGGGAAGGCAGGTCGGAGGCGCGGGCCCCGACGGCGCAGCAGGCGGCGGCCAACATGAGTGAGGAAGTCTTCACGGCTTAAGGACAACGAGGGAGACGCGGCGTTCCCGCTGGACCTCGAAGAGCGTCGGCGCGGGCCTGGCCGTGTATGCTGCGTCGACTGACCTGACGACGTCCATCGACGCCACGGGGCTCTGGTTGATCTTGGTGATGATGTCGCCTCGCGCCAGGCCGGCCACCTCGGCGGGGAAGCCCCTCTGCACCCCGATCACGAGGACTCCCGTGTCGTCCGGCAACTGGTTCTCCCTGGCAAACGCGCGAGAGATCTTCTGGACGCCCATGCCCCAGGTGTCGGACACCCACTCCTCCCCCATCCTGCTCTCAAGCCTCGTGGTGACGAGGGTCGCGGACGCCTCCCGCGACCCGCGCTTGTAGGTGATCGCCAGCTGCGAGCCCACGGCTTGGCCTGCGATCATGTTCTGGATCGGCGGCAGCTGCTCCGGGAAGCGCCCGTCGACCTTCTTGCCGTCAATGGCCAGTATGACGTCGCCCGCCTGAAGTCCCGCTCCCGCCGCGGGCGAACCCGACTCGACACTTTCCACGAGAACGCCCGTGTTGGTGGCCACGTCGTAGAATCCCTCGAGGTCCTGCAGGGCCTTGGGGATGATCCCGATGTAGCTGCGCGTGATCGAGCCGTCGCGCACGAGGCCGGCCACGATCCGCTTGGCCGTCGCCGAGGGGATGGCGAATCCGAGGTTGTTCGCGCCGAGATAAGCCCGCGAGGTGATCCCCACGATGCGGCCGTCGTCCGTGACCAGGGGGCCCCCGGAGTTTCCGGGATTGATCGCCGCGTCGGTCTGCAGCCAGGTGTTGAAGTTGCCGGTCTCGTACCCGTCGACCCCCTCGGTGTCCTCGAAGTAGCGGTTGTTGTTCGAGATGATGCCGCGGGTCACGGTGCGCGTGAGCCCGTGGGGCGTCCCGACGGCAAACACGGTCTCGCCGACGTAGAGCTTGTCGCTGTCACCAAAGTCCGCGTGCTTGAAGGCGAGCCCGCGCCGCTTCACCTCGTCCATGTTCATCCTGAGCAGCGCCAGGTCCGTCCAGTGGTCCCACCCGACGAGCCTCGCGCTCACACGCTCCAGGCTGGAGAGCGTCACGTTGATCTCGACCGCCTTCGGGCCGGCCACGTGGGCGTTGGTGAGGATCAGCCCGTCCTGGGAGAGGATCACCCCGGAGCCGATGCCGGCGTCTATCCTGCGCGCGCCGTCCTCGAAGTTAAGCTCGCGCACGTCAATCCGGACGACGGAGTCGAGAAGGCGGTCGAAACCCCCGCTCATCGAGGCCCGCGCCCGGTTGGCAAGCGGGGCGAGGGTCAGGGAGACGGCGGCCAAGATTGACCGGGGGAGCGATTGGTTCACTATGGCGGGTTTCACACGATGGTTACCGGGAGCAAAGACTACGACTTTCAGGAAATTGAGCGCCGCTGGCAATCTTTCTGGGAACGGGAGCGCCCGTTCCGGGCCGGCCTGGACCCCTCCAGGCCCAAATACTACGTGCTCGACATGTTCCCCTACCCGTCCGGGGCGGGGCTGCACATAGGCCACCCCGAGGGCTACACCGCGACCGACATCATCGCCCGTTACAGGCGCACGAAGGGCTTCGACGTGCTCCACCCGATGGGCTGGGACGCGTTCGGCCTGCCCGCCGAGCAGCACGCGGTGAAGACCGGGACGCACCCCGCCGCCAACACCCAGAACAACATCTCCAATTTCCGGCGCCAGATTAAGGCCCTGGGGTTCTCCTACGACTGGGACCGGGAGATCGACACGACCGACCCCCTCTATTTCAAGTGGACGCAGTGGATCTTCCTGCAGCTCTTCCGGAAGGGGCTCGCCTATGTGGACGAGCGTCCGGTGTGGTGGTGCCCGGAAATGCGCACCGTCCTGGCGAACGAGGAGATCGTTGACGGCAAGAGCGAGGTGGGGGGCTTCCCCGTCGAGCGCAGGAACCTGCGCCAGTGGGTCCTGAGGATAACGGCTTACGCCGACCGGCTGCTCTCGGGACTCGATGGCGTCGACTGGCCCGACTCGACCAAGCGGATGCAGGCCGCGTGGATTGGCAGGAGCGAGGGCGCGGAGATCGTCTTTGGCCTCGAGGACCCGGCCCTCGGCGGGCTCAAGGTCTTCACCACAAGGCCGGACACGCTCTTCGGCTGCACGTACATGGTCCTCGCCCCGGAGCACGCCCTGGTCGGCGCGCTCACGGCGCCCGAGCGCCGGGCGGCGGTTGACGACTACCGCAGGAAGGCCGCCTCCAAAAGCGACCTCGAGCGCACCGACCTTGCCAAGGACAAGACCGGCGTCTTCACCGGCTCCTACGCCATCAATCCGGTCAACGGGGCGCGGATCCCGATCTGGGTGGCCGACTACGTGCTGACGGGGTACGGAACCGGCGCGATCATGGCCGTGCCCGCGCACGACGAGCGCGATTTCGAATTCGCGACGCGCTACGACCTGCCGATCGTTGCCGTCATCGAGCCGCCCGAGGGCCCGGCGAAGCTCCCCTACACGGGCGACGGCAACCTGGTGCATTCCGGGGCGTACACGGGCCTTTCGTGGGGCGAGGCGAAGCGCAGGATGACGGACGACCTCGCGGCGCGGGGCGCCGCGCGCCACTCCGTGAATTACAAGCTGCGCGACTGGCTCTTCTCCCGCCAGCGCTACTGGGGCGAGCCGATCCCCGTGGTCTGGGTGAGCGAGGAGGACTACGGGCGGGCGGCGCCCGCCATGGCTGGCGCCCTGCCGCCGGAGCGCGTCTCGTACGAGCTGGACGGTACCGTCCGGGTCGCGCTCCCGCTGCCCGCGTCCGCCCTGCCCCTCGAGCTCCCGCCTGTCGAGTCGTACCTGCCGAGCGGCACCGGTGAAAGTGCGCTCGCCAACGTCGCCGGTTGGGTGGACATCTGGTATGACTGGGAAACCGGCAGGGGCGTGTCCGCCTCCGGTCCGAGGCCCAAGGGCGACTCCTGGGTGCGGGCGAGGCGGGAGACCAACACCATGCCGCAGTGGGCGGGATCCTGCTGGTACTACCTCCGGTACACGGATCCCCGAAATGACGCCGCACTTGCGTCCCCAGGGGCGCTCGCCCGCTGGGGAGGACCCGACCTCTACGTGGGAGGTGCCGAGCACGCCGTCCTGCACCTCCTCTACGCTCGGTTCTGGCACAAGGTGCTCCATGACCTGGGAGCGGTGCCCACCGACGAGCCGTTCACGAAGCTCTTCCACCAGGGCATCATCCTCGGCGAGGACGGCGAGAAGATGTCGAAGAGCCGCGGGAACGTGGTCAGCCCCGACACGATCATCGCGAGCTACGGGGCCGACAGCCTGCGCCTCTACCTCATGTTCCTCGGGCCGCTCGAGGCCATGAAGCCCTGGAACCCGAGGGGCATCGAGGGCGTGCACCGCTTCCTGCAGAAGGTCTGGCGCGATTGCGTCGGCGAGGACGGCCGTGCAAGCCCGAGGATCGTCGAGGGCGCGGCGGATTCCCCCGAGCTCCAGAAGCTGCTCCATGAGACGATCCGCAAGGTCGGCGACGACATCGAGGGAATGCATTTCAACACGGCCATCTCGCAGATGATGATCTTTGAGAACGCCCAGCACAAGGAGGCCAAGGTCAGCCTTGCGACCGTGCTCGCGTTCATTCAGATCCTGGCGCCCTTCGCCCCCCACTTCGCCGAGGAGGTGTGGTCGCGCCTCGGCGCGCCGGGCACCGCCTCGCAGGCCCCGTGGCCAAGGTTTGACCCCGCCCGGATCTCGGCGGCCGAGGTGAGGCTCGTCTTCCAGGTGAACGGGAAGCACCGGGGCGACCAGCTGGTCCCGGTCGGCCTGCAGCAGGAGCAGGCCCTCGCCCTCGCGCTGGCCCACGAGAAGGTGGCGCCCTTCCTCGCCGGCAAGAAGGTGGTCAAAGTGATCTACGTGCCGGGGCGGATAATCAATCTGGTCGTGGCCTAGGATCGCCTCAAGTGGCGTCCAGCCGCGCCCGCGCCCGTTCGAGGAGCGCCTCGACCGTGAACGGCTTCGACAGGCGCGCGAAGTCCGAGGGCCTTCACGAATCGTTCGAACGGCCCGTAAGTGCCCGTAAGCGCAACCGCCCCACAGCTTTCGAAGATTTCAGGGTCCGATTCACGGATTCCCGGAATCACCTCGACAACCCTCTTTCCCGCGACATCGTGCAGGCCCGTGTATCTCCCGAATACCTCATTGACAGTAAGATACACAAACTCCGTGGGCCGGCCGCCGACGTAGACCCTCCGGCAGTAGGCGACGCCCTCTTCCATGCTCTCGAGAAGGGAGCGGTAGCCGCCCTCGCTCTCCCGCAACGCCCTCGCCGTGCGCCTACGGACCCGCCGCCTCTTGGTGCCTCCGGATCCATCCTCTGCCGTGGGGACGCGACGGGGCCGCTTGCCATTCACTCCCTACTAAAACGACTCATTCCTTTGACCGGCTGCGCAATTCTTGCGGACAATGACGCAGAAACCGCGTCGCGCTTCGGCTGGCGATGCCGACTGCGTACGACATCTCCGGATTCGCCGTAGGGAAACGGTCCGAATCGCGAATTGGGAAACGCCGTTTCCCCCTCTGGCAGGACAATTTCTACGCAATTATACTCTCTTGCTTGAATTGACAGGTAATTGTACCCTTTGCTCGTGATCAAAACACGTCAACTTCTGAGAATCTGCCTCGCGTCGATCTGCGTCGCTGCAGTTGCGCGCGCACTGGAGCCGAAGAAGAGCCCGACCAGCAAGCTCTATGTCGCCGAGACAAACGGCGAGAACCAGATAGACACGGGAACCGAGATAGACGACTTGACCAAGAAGTCGGTCTACAACGCCGAGGGAACGGCCATTGAGACGAAGGCTCATTCGACCAGCTCGATCGTGCTGTCCAACGGCACCGGTGTCTTTGTCGATAACAGCACGCTCGTCCAGGTCCGGGGTTTTGAGCAGGAGGCCTTCCGGCCCAACCGCAGCGACGTCGAGGATGAGCCTTCGCTCTCCCGCACCCACCTTTATGTAGAGCGCGGCGTGATCGGGGTTTCCACAAGCAAGCTGGTCGCCGGAAGCACGATGGTTTACGACACGTCCCTCGCGAGCGCGGTGATCCGCGGCCGGCAGGCCGTGATCCTGGCCGGGGACAATCTGACCGTCATCTCCATGGTGCAGGGCGAGGCCACGGTCCAGGCCGGGCCGCTTGACAGGCCGCGCCTGGTGAGGAACCACCAGCAGATCATTATCCGGCCGGGAAAGCCGGGAGAGGCGAACATCGTGGAGATCCAGGATATTCCCAGCGGTTCGTCCGAGGACTCGATTCAATGGCTCGAGGAGCGCGTTCAGACCGCCGACAACGCAAGGAAGCTGGTCTATTTTGAGGTGCAGGCACGCAAGGGTTCTGACGGCGGCGTCACACTCTTTGATGCAGCCTCGAACGATTCATCGGGGAAGCAAACCGGCTCTTCGGGGAATGGAAGCAGCTCTTCGGGGAATGAGATCGTGGCAGTGCCCGTTGTGCCCATGGATCCGACGGTCCAACCGAACGTGAGCCCGGCTAACCTGATCAGCCACTAGACCCGGGGGCCCTTCGACTGCACGGAATCCATGAATTTCCAGCATCGATGGCTCACGGCGGCAGCCGTGACAGCTGTTGCTGTCTCTGCGCCCTGCGCCCTCGGCCTCGTCTCGCTGGAGGACGGCAAGGACCACCTCTTCGTGGACGCCTCGGTCGAGATGGCCTACGACTCGTCAGTGTTTGCGAACTCCCAAAGCCATGGAAGCCTGGTCTACGAGGGCTCGCTCGGCATCGAATTCACGCGCAGGGCCGGCTGGATCGGGGTCAACGGGTCGGCTTCTCTGGACTTCGCGCGTTACGCCAACTTCAGGGAGCAGAACTACATGGACCCGAAGCTGTCGGCGGAGTTCACCAAGCAGACAGGGCGGACCACCGGTTCGCTGACCATGAGCGTGCAGCGGGAGAACAGGGCGGATGTCGACGTCAACACGAGGGACGTCTCATGGAACTACGAAGTGGGTCTCAATTTCCAATACCCCGTGATCACGCGCTATAGCATTTCCGGGTCCTTTGACTACAGCCGCGCGGACTACCAAGACAAGCAGCTGTTCACGGACCTGTCGACGTATTCAGGAAGCCTCTTTCTCTATTACATCCTCAACGAGCAGCGGGACCTTTTCGTCGATTACCGCGCGCGCTTTTCCGACGAGGCCGTTCGGGTGTCCGACGTCGACAACTCCCTGTCGGCCGGAGTAAGCGGGAAGGTCTTCGGGCCGTTCAACGGGTCGGTGCAGGTCGGTTACGAATCGAGGGCCACGCACGGCGGGCTGGATAGGGGCACCTATGGTGATCTCACCGCGTCGGGATCGACGACCTGGAACATAAGCCGCCGGATGACGCTCACGGGCAGCCTGATGCGCGACTTCTCGACGATAGCGACCGGCCAGTCCGTCAATGCCACGAGCGCGGGCCTGACCTTCCAGAATTCGTTCACCTCCAAATCCTCGATGACGTTGTCAGGCACCGTTGGCGAAACCCAATTCCTTGGAATCTCCGGCCTGCTGGGCGCGAATGGGCGGCGCAGGGTTGACACGTATTACAATCTTAGCGCGGCTTACTTTTACACGATCAACCAGCACCTGAAGATTTCCGTCAGTTACTCATACTACGCGAGCTACTCTGATCTCGCGATTGCCGAGTTTCCGCGGCATCAGATGAATCTAACCCTGTCGTCTCACTGGTAGATACAAAAGGCCGTGAACCTCCTTCTAAAGACATTCATGACGGGCGCGCTGATTGCCGCCGCACTCCTCCCGGTGCGGGCAGACGACGCGCCTGCACGGGGCAATTCCAACAGGACCAAGGCTTACAACATCCGGACGACCGACAAGTTGCGCATCAATGTGTTCCAGGAGGACGACCTCTCCACGATCTGCCGGGTCGACGCAAAGGGCACGGTGAACCTGCCGCTTGTGGGCGAGGTCCGCGTCTACGGGCAGACGCTCAGCCAGGCCGAGCGCACGATTGAGGCCGCCTACAAGGACGGCCGGTATCTTCGGAAGCCCGAGGTGACGGTTGCGGTGGAGGAGTATGCGCCGCGGGAGGTGTCGATCCAGGGTCAGGTGAAGAACCCGGGCAGATACCCCCTTCCGGTCGAGACATCGATGAGCGTGCTGGATCTCGTCACGAAGGCCGGCGGATTCACGGACACCGCGCTTGGAACCGGTGTGCGCGTGACGCGAATCCTGCCGGACGGCACGACCAAGGTTATCACCCTCGACGTGGAAAGCCTCATCAAGGGCAAGAGCGACGCAAAGACCAACGAGCAGAACAGCGCCCTTCTCCTCGAGCCGGACGACATCATCTACGTCCCCGAGCGGATAATCTAAGGAGCAACCCGGATCCAAGATGGCAGAACCAGGAGACACACGACCGCCGAGGGCGCCCGCGCCGCTGCCAGACGCCGACAACGCGGTCGAGCGCCGGACGCTTCGCGACTACTACGTGATCCTGCGCGAGCACGTCTGGATATCGCTGCCGATAGCGATCGTCGTGGCGCTGGGCTATTTCTACACGCAGGCCCGCAAGACTCCGATTTACGAGGCAAGCGCGTCGCTCCAGTTCGAGAAGCCGGAGACCGTCGTCACGAGCCAGGGGGTCGTCGACCCGTCGGTCCGCTCGGACATGGACCTGAACACCTACATCCACGACATCAACAGCAACCGCCTTCGCTCGAGCGTGATCCAGTCCTTCACCCCTTCGGAGCGCGTGATCCTCCAGAGGGCTGCAATGAAGCGCCTGCCGCCAAACTCCCCTCCCCCGCCGGTCGGCGCGCTCCTCGGCAGCGTGGATCCCGAGCCCGTGAGGAGCAGCTACCTCATCACGATAACCGTGCGCCATGAGGATCCGGAGGCGGCGGCGCTGATCGCCAACAGGTACGTCGAGAAGTTCATGGACTACCTCTTCGAGAGCGTCGGGGGCAAGAACGAGGAGGCCGTCAACTATCTGAAGGAGCGCTCCAAGCAGCTGCAGAAGGACGCCGAGGACGCGGAGAAGCAGCTCCAGGACTACATGCGCCTGCACAACCTGGTGTCCCTCGACAAGAGCATCGACATTGTCTCCGACAGGCTCAAGTCGGTGAACGCGGCCCTCACGAGTGCTCGCCTTGAGCTCCTTAACGTCGAGGAGTCGGCGCAGCAGGTCGCGGAATTCAAGAAGGACGGCAAGAACCTGCTCGAGATCGCCTACATTTCCAGCCACGGCTCGGTTCCGGCCCTCAAGGCCCAGCTCAGCGATGCCGAGCAGACCCAGGCTCTCCTGATGGAGAGGTACCTCGAGAAGCACCCCAAGGTGATCGACAACGCGGACAAGATCGCGATCACGAAGTCCCAGCTTGACAGGGCCGTCGACCTGGCGATCGCGGACCTCAGCACGCGCCTGGCCTCCGCGCGCGAAAGCGTGCGCGTGCTCGAGGGGGAGTACACGGCCCAGGAGACCCAGGAGCTCAGCCTTCGCGCCCTGAGCGTCGACTTCAATTCGCTCCAGAGCAGGGCCACGGTCGCGAAGAACTACTACATGGAGATCCTGGACCGGCTCAACCAGACCACGACCTTCAAGAACCTGGACAAGATCTCGCTCCATCCGCTCGACAAGGCCCAGGCCCCGGGCGGGCCCATCTCGCCCAATATCGGGGCCATCACCCGCACAAGCGTGGGCCTGGGTTGCATCGCCTTCTTCGTCATCGCGATCGGTTTCCGGTTCGTGGACGACCGCGTGAAGAGCGCTTGGGACGTCGAGTCGTTCATCGGCGTCCACCTGCTGGGGATAATCCCCCAGCTCTCCTCGCTCAAGGACGACGAGAAGATCGGCCTTTCCGACCCGTCGTCGGACAATGAGTCAGGCAACGAGGCCTTTCTCGGACTGTACAGCGCCGTCAAGATCCAGTCGAAGCTCGATTTCCCGAAGTCCCTGCTGATCACCAGCACGATTCCCGGCGAGGGAAAGACGCTCATCTCCTGCAACCTGGCGTCGTGCTTTGCCAGGCACGGCAAGAGGACGCTGCTGGTGGACTGCGACCTCCGCCGCCCCATGCTCCACCGGCATTTCCGCCAGCAGAACACGACCGGAATCATCTCATGGTTCGAGCACGGAGCAAACCTGGACGGAGACGTCCTGACGAACCCGGACCTCGGGATCGTGAAGCTCGGCGACAACCTCTGGCTTCTCACCTCGGGCGGGAGGTCGAAGAGCCCGACCGAGCTCCTTGAAAACCCGGTCTTCCCGCAGCTGCTCGAGCGCCTGAAGAAGCACTTCGACCTCGTCGTGATCGACTCGCCCCCGATGGGCGCGGTCACCGATTCCATGCTGATTGCGGAACGCACGGACGAGGTCATCTTTGTGTGCCGCTTCAACCGCGCCTACAGAAAGCACATCAGGCTCTACATCAAGGCGCTCAGGGAGGGGAAGAACGAGATCCTCGGGATCGTGCTCAACGGCCTGTCGCCGCGACGTATCGAGTACTACTCGAACTACCGCTACTACAGGAGCTACAAGAAATACTACGGCGCGCAGACCTAGGCAAAGTACCGTCCGTGCCGAAGCCCCTCTCAGCGCATCTTCCGGAGACCTTCGACCCCGGCCGCCCGCTCGCGCTGATCGCCGGTCAGGGGATCTACCCCGCCCTCGTGGCGAGGGCCGTCCGCGCCGCCGGCATCCCCATCCGCCTGATCGCCTTCGAGGACGAGACGGACCCGAAACTGGTGGCCACGTTTCCCGAGGCCGACCGGCACACGGTGCACGTGGGGCAGGTCGGAAAGACCCTGCGCCTGCTGGAGAAATTCGGCGCGGGCTACGCCCTCATGGCGGGCCAGGTGACACCGAGGCGCCTGTTTGACGGGTTGCGGCCCGACCTGAAGGCCGCACAGCTGCTTCTGTCGCTCAAGCGCCGCAATGCCGAGACGATCTTCGGGGCCGTGGCGAGGGAGATCGAGGCCCTGGACATCCGCCTCCTGGACGCGCGCGCCTTCCTGGACGACCAGCTTGCGTCGCCGGGCTGCATGACGGGAGGCCGCTTCCCGGTGGACCAGGAGACCCTGGACCACGGCATCCACATCGCGCGCGAGTGCGCACGGCTCGACATCGGCCAGGGCTGCGTGGTCCGCAAGGGTACGGTGCTCGCGGTCGAGGCCTTCGAGGGCACTGACGAGATGCTCAGGCGCGCCGGCGAGCTTAGAGCGGATGAGGCCCTGTTCGTTAAGACCGTCAAGGGCCGCCAGGACTTCCGGTTTGATGTCCCCTGCTTCGGGATGAGGACCCTTGAGACAATGCACGAGTCCGGCCTTCGGGCCGCGGCGCTCGAGTCGGGCGGCGTGATCCTTCTCGACAAGCCGGCGGTGCTTGAAAAGGCGCGTTCCTGGAAGATAAGCCTCCTCGGCTTCTAAATGTTGCACGTTCGGGGCCGCTTGCGCTTTCGCGCGGGGCCGCTCAATCTCGGTAGAGAAAGGCATCCGCCAGGAACCCATCCATGCAAAACGACGTCGTAGCCGCAACGGTCAAGGGGCTCGTTCCGACCCCCAACGGCTGCGCCGTGTTCCTCGGAAACGATGAGAAGACCTTCGTTATTTACGTGGACCAGTCGGTTGGGAACGCGATCCAGATGACGCTCGACGGGGTCAAGAAGGACCGGCCCCTGACCCACGACCTGATTGGCAATATTCTCGTGGGCCTCGGGACGCGGCTGGAGCGGATCGTGATCAACGACGCCCGGGACCAGACGTTCTTCGCGAGGATCCTGCTCACCATGGAGAACGAGCTCGGCAAGAAGATCGTTGAGATCGACGCCCGGCCGAGCGACTCGATCGTCCTCTCCCTCCAGCAGAAGCGTCCGATCTACGTCGCGCGCGCCGTGTTCGACGCCGTCGAGGACAGGACCGAGATTCTGGAGCAGTGGCGCAAGCAGCAGGACGAGCAGGGTCCGGAGTTCCCCTGAACGTGCCCCAGCCTTTGCCTGCACCCCTGGCGCAAGGCCAGCCCCTCACCGCCTTGGCGCCCATGCAGGACGTCACCGACCTGGCGTTCATGCGGGTCGTCGCCGCCTACGGGCCGCCGGACTATTTCTTCACGGAGTTCTTCCGCGTGCACGCCCAGTCGCGGCTTGAGCGCCACATCCTGCGCAGCATCGACGAGAACGACACGGGCCGGCCGGTGTTCGCCCAGCTGATCGGCGAGGACATCCCGCACATGCTCAGGACCGTGGAGGCCCTGGCGCGCCATCCCATCGCAGGGATCGACCTCAACCTGGGCTGCCCCGCACCCAAGGTGTACAAGAAGAACGTCGGGGGCGGGCTCCTGCGCGAACCGGAGAGGGTAAGGGCCATCCTCGGCGCCCTGCGCGAGGCGTTCCCGGGCGTCCTCACGGTCAAGATGAGGATCGGCTTCGAGGACAGCGCGAACCTCGACAGGCTGCTCGACATCATGAACGAGTGCCGGATCGACCTGCTGGCCGTGCACGGGCGGACGGTGCGCGAGATGTACCGGAGCGAGGTTCACTATGACCGGATCGCTCACGCGGCGCAGCGCGCGCGATGCCCCGTGCTCGCGAACGGCAACGTCACGTCGGCCCAGAGGGCGACCGAGGTCGTGCGGGACACCGGCGCGGCAGGCGTCATGATTGGGCGCCACGCCATCCGCAATCCCTGGATATTCAGGCAGTGCCGCGAGCGGTTCTCCGGCGGCGTCCCGTCGAGGATCTCGCTCGAGGACGTCCGGGGGTACGTGGGGCACCTCTACCGGGCGACGCGCGCGCCGGAGATCCCGGAGCAGGTCCACGTCAACAAGATGAAGAAGTACCTCAACTTTGTCGGCCAGGGCGTCGACCCGCGGGGCGATTTCCTCCATGACATGCGCCGGGCGCAGTCCGAAGCCGAGCTTTTCAAAGTCTGCGACAGGCACCTCCTTGAGCGCGCCGGCGAATTCTCGTCCGAGCCACACCCCGGCGTCATCGCGCGGCCGAACTGCGAGACCCCCGAGGAGGCCGACGGCTGCTCGCTCGAGACGGTGACGGCCTAGGATCCGCGGCCCGGGGAGGCGCGGCTACTCGAGGCCGAGGGACCTTCGCCCCTCCTCGGAGATCATGCGGGGGTTCCAGACCGGGTCCCAGACAATGTGGACCTTCGCCCGTTCGACGGTCGGAAGCGCCGCGATCTTTCTGCGGGCGTCCTCCGCGATCACCGGACCCATCCCGCAGCCAGGCGCCGTCAGCGTCATCTTGACGTCAACCGCGTTCCCGCCCGAGGGCGTCTTCTCTATCGAGAGGTCGTAGATGAGGCCGAGGTCGACAATGTTGACCGGTATCTCTGGGTCAAAGCAGGTCCTCATCGCGTCCCAGACGGCCTTCTCGCTGAACTCGCCGGCGTGGGAGGGGCCCGGATCCGACAGCGAAAGTCCCTCGATCGAGGAGGCGTGGTCGCGCCCGACCCGGAAAAGGCCCCGGTCCGTGCGCACCGTAATGTTCCCGCCCAGGGTCTGCACCACCTCGACCGCCTGGCCCGCCGTCAGCATCACGGGATCGCCCGCCGGTATGGCGGTCGCAGGGCAGTCCTTCAGAATCTGGTGTGCCATGGTCGCGGCGCCCGTCAGTGAATCACAAGGTCCACGGGCATCCTGGCATAGACTCCCTTCGGGTCGTTCAGCGCGCGCAGCCAGGAAAGCTCGCTTTCAATGCGGCCGGCGATCTCACCCACCAGTCCCGTCGAATGCAGATGGAGGCTCTCCGGGGCGTATTTCCCAAGCATCTGCGCCAAGGCCTCGGCCAGGTTGCGCGGCATCGGGTATTCCGACACGCGGAAGTGTTCCCCGAGCTTCGCCTGCTTTCCTGCAAACCTGATCGCTGCGTCCAGGCCGCCGATCTCGTCGACAAGGCCTATCCTCTTCGCGTCCGTGCCCGACCAGACGCGGCCCTGCGCGATCTCCTCGACGCGGCTGACGGAAAGCTTCCGCCCCTCGGCCACCTTCGCGACGAACTGGCTGTAGATCCAGTCCACCATCTTCTGGAACACGGCCAATTCCTCCGGGGTTTTCGGCCGGGTGATCGTCAGGGCGTCCGCGAACTTGCCGGTCTTCACGGAGTCGAACGTGACACCGTGGTCGCTCGCCAGCTTCTGCACGTCGAAGAGGATGCCGAAGACGCCAATCGACCCGGTGATCGTGCTCGGCTCGGCGAAGATCCTGTCCCCGTAGGCGGAGATCCAGTATCCCCCCGAGGCGGCATAGGATCCCATCGAGATGATGACGGGCTTCACCTTGCGGGCCAGGCGCAGCTCGCGCTGGATCGTCTCCGCGGCCGAGGCGCTGCCGCCGGGGCTGTTCACCCTGAGCACGATCGCCTTCACCGACGAGTCCTCGCGAAGCCTCCGGATCTCGCGGGCGTACCTCGCCCCCCCGATTTCCGACGGGTCGCCCTCTCCGTCGACGATCTCGCCCTCGGCGTAGACGACCGCCACGGCGCCCGGGCCAAACGACACATTGGTCCGGACGAGGTTGGACTTCGCATAGGCCCCGAGCTGGACCTGCTTGAACGAGTCGGTCGGCGACGTGACGCCCGTCTCCTTCTTGAGGCGGTCGATCAGCTCGTCGCGGTAGGCCACCCGGTCGACCAGGCGCCCCTTGAGCGCGGCGGCCGGCTTGATCACGCCCTCGGCGTCGACGGTTGCCTGGAGCGCCTCCGCGGAGACGCCGCGGGAGCGGCCGATGTCCGACAGCAGCGTCCCCCAGACGTCGTCCAGGAGCTTCTGGAGCTGCTCGCGGTTCTCCGTGCTCATGTCGGTCCTCGTATACGTCTCGACGTACGACTTGTATTTCCCGACGCGCGTCACCTGCACGCCGATGCCGTACTTCTCAAACGCACCCGCAAAAAACCAGGGCTGGCTCGCGAGGCCCGGCAGCAGGATCACCCCGTAGGGGTCCAGCTCGACGTCGTTCGCAACCGAGGCCAGGTAGAAATCCCTCGTCGTCGCATAGTCGATGTAGGCCACGACCGGCTTGCCGGCCGCGTGGAAGTCGGACAGCGCGGCGCGCACCTCCCTGAGGGCCGCGTAGCCGGAGCCTAGGCCCCCGGGAGAAAGGTTGCCGAGCAGGAGGACGCCGCGGACCTTGCTGTCATGGGCCGCGTACCGCAGGGCCCGGGTTATGGACCTTAGCTGGAGGGTCTCGGTCCTCCCGCCCGAGAACTCGCCCAGGTCGAACGCAGGCGGTGAATCCGTAATGTTGGTCGACAGGTCGAACACCAGGTACGACCCATCCGCCACTTCCGGGGCCTTCTTCTGGTGGCCCATCGCAACGATCGCGCCGATGAATCCGATGAAAAGAAGCACGGCCCCCGTGGTGAAGACCACGAGGGCGACCAGGGCGCCCAGCATCGATGTGATGAAATTCTTCATGAAAAAGGAAACGTTACCCCCTTTCGGCCCTTCCACCAGTCGAAACCGCCGTTTCGAAGAAGTGACACAGGAACGAGTTGCATCCCCCCGCAGCCGGGGCCACTGTATCGCCAATGAATGGGCAAAAGGATCTCCTGACGACAAGCCAGAAGGCGCTCACGATCAACCTCGACCCCCCGAAGTACGGGACGTTCGCGGAGATCGGGGCCGGCCAGGAGGTCGCGCGCGAGTTCTTCCAGGCCGGCGGCGCCTCCGGGACGATCGCTAAGTCCATCTCCGCGTATGACATGGTGTTCAGCGATGCCATCTACGGGAAGGCGCCCCGCTACGTCTCGCGCGAGAGGCTCAAGCTGATGCTTGACCATGAGTACCAGCTCCTGATCGACCGCCTCTCCTCGACCCGGGGCGAGCGGACCAGTTTCTTCGTGTTCGCGGACACGGTTGCGACCAGCAGCTACAAGGGCACGAACGAGGCCCACGGCTGGCTCGGCTTCCGGTTCCAGACCGAGCCGAAGGGCGAGTCGAGCGAGATCGTCCTCCATGTGAGGATGTGGGACAAGGAGGCCGTGCTCCAGCAGCAGGCCCTCGGCATCGTTGGAGTGAATTTCATCTACGGCGCCCTCTACTACCGCAGCGACCTGAGCAAGCTGATCGAGTCCCTCCGGGACAACCTGGGGATGGACCGGATCGAGATCGACATGCTGCGCTTCTCGGGCCCGGCGTTCGAGCAGGTGGACAACCGGCTCATGTCGCTCTTCCTGGTGAAGTTCGGCCTCACCAACGCGGTGATGTTCGGGCTGAAGGGAGAGGTGCTGCAGCCGTCCGAGGTGCTTTACAAGAAGGCGATCCTCGTCGAGCGCGGCAGCTTCCGGCCGGTCACCCACGTGAACGTCGACATGCTCAACTGCGCCACGGCGCAGTTCATCCAGGAGCCGAGCGTCAAGGGGAAGGGGCTGGTGGTCCTCATGGAGATCACCATGAACAACCTGCTCGCCGCCGGCTCGCTCGACGCGCACGACTTCCTCTCGAGGGTCGACCTCCTGGCGGACATCGGGTTCACGGTGCTCATCTCGAACTACTCCGAGTACTACCGGCTCACCTCGTACTTCCGGCGCTACACCAAGGAGATGATCGGCGTCGCCATGGGGGTGAACAACCTGCTCGAGATCTTCAACGAGAAGTACTACGAGAACCTCGAGGGCGGAATCCTCGAGTCGTTCGGCCGCCTGTTCCGCAATTCCGTCAAGCTGTACATCTACCCGATGCGCAAGGACGCCTACGAGATGTACCTGGCCCAGGGGGGCGAGGCCACGCGCGGCACCGAGACGAATCCGTTCACCTCCAACGTCCTCATCAACGCCAAGAACGTGAGGATCGTCGACCACCTGGCGAACCTCTACGCCCACCTCCTCGAGAACCACTACATCGACAGCATCGTCGGCTACAATGTCGACATCCTGAGCATCTTCTCGCGGGACGTCCTGCGCCGCATCAAGGTGAAGGACACCGCCTGGGAGACGATGGTGCCGGCGCCCGTCGCTGACGCCATCAAGCGCCGCGGCCTCTTCGGCTACTCCGAAAACCCCGGCCTCGAAGGCAACAAGTAGCATGCGGTTCCACAAGTACCACGCGCTGGGAAACGACTATGTCGTTCTCGACCCCGCCGAGTTTCCGAAGGGCAACGCGCCGAGCACGGCCCAGGTCCGCGTGATCTGCCACCGCAACTACGGGGTCGGTTCGGACGGGATCCTCTGGGGCCCCCTCCCCTCAAAGAAGGCCGACTTCGGCCTGAGGATCTTCAATCCCGACGGCTCCGAGGCGGAGAAGTCGGGCAACGGCCTCAGGATCTTTTCGCGCTATCTTTGGGACACCAGGAAGGCCAAGGCGCCGTCCTTCACGGTCGAAACCCCGGGAGGCGTCGTGAAGGTGCAGATCAAGGACTCGGGAAGGCTGATCACGGTCGCCATGGGATCGGTGAGCTTCGACAGCCGCCGGATTCCGGTGACCGGGCCCGGCCGCGAGGTCATCGGAGAGACGATCGGCGTCGAGGGCCGCACGTTCCGCTACACGGCCGCGACCATTGGCAATCCCCACTGTGTCATTCCCGTCGACGAATTGTCGGCAAACCTCGCACGGCGTTATGGACCCGCCATCGAGGTGCACCCCCTCTTCCCCAACAGGACCAATGTGCAGTTCCTCAAAGTGCTGGACCGCAGTAACATCCAGATAGAGATCTGGGAACGCGGCGCAGGGTACACGCTCGCCTCGGGCAGCAGTTCAAGCGCTTCCGCCGCCGTCGCCCACCGCCTGGGCCTGGTCGACCGCTCGGTGACGGTCAGGATGCCCGGCGGCTCCATTGGGATCGAGATCGGGGACGGCTTCTCGATCACCATGACGGGGACGGTCAACAGGGTGGCCGACGGCGAGATCCACCCGGAACTCTTCGGGGTTGAGGTCTGATTGGGCGTGTTTGGTGTAACCGGCGGCCGGCTTCGCGTGTTAGAGAGGGGTGCACCCCCTGTTTTCGTTCGGTGACTTCCGGCACGCCGTTCGCCGCCTCGAGAGGGAGCGCGGCTTCACGGCGACCGTCCTTCTAACCCTTGCGCTCTGCATCGGAGCCAACGTCGCGATCTTCGCGGTGGTGGACGCCATCCTGGTGAGGTCGCTGCCCTTTCCCCACGCCGAGCAGCTGGTCATCACGCTGAATTGCTATCCCAAGGCCGGCGTGGATCGCGGGGGCTCGTCGCTGCCCAATTACTACGATCGCAGACACCTGATCAAGGCCTTCGCCTCCACCTCAATCGACCAGCCCGGAGACGCCATTGTCGGGGAGGCCGGCTCTCCCAACCGCATCGCGCGCGACCGCATCTCGCCCGAATTCTTTGCCACGCTCGGCGTGCCTCTCAGGATGGGCCGGTCCTTCGCGGAGGATGAGCTGGATTATGCCCGCAGCGGCGTCGCCGTGATCACCGATTCCTTCTGGCACAGCAACTTCAACGCCGACCCCCACGTGATCGGGCGCAAGTTCCAGGTCGACTCCCTTCCCGTGGAGGTGGTGGGCGTGCTGCCGGCCGGCTTCCGGTTCCTATCGAGCAAGGCCCAGTTCTACATCCCGTACGCCTCGGACAAAGACGAACGGGGGCCGGACCGGCGCCATTCCAACAACTGCGACCTGGTCGCGCGCCTGGGACCAGGGGCCACCCTTTCCGTCGCGCAGGCGCAGATTGACGCCCTCAATGCCCAGCAGATCAAAGACGACCCCTTTTCCAAGCTGGTCATCGGAGCCGGCTTCCACACGAGCGTACGCCTCCTGCATGAGGACCACGTGCGCGAGGTTCGCCCGGTTCTCCTGCTTCTGCAGGGCTCCGTGCTGTTCCTGCTCCTCATCGGCGGAGTCAACCTTGTCAACCTGCTCCTGATCCGCGCAAGCGGCCGCGCCAAGGAGCTCGCCGTCCGGCAGGCCCTCGGGGCCAGCCGCCGCCACATCGCGCGCGACGCCCTGCTTGAGACAACGCTGCTGGCGGTCGGCGGGGGGCTGCTTGGCCTTGCAGCCGGGGCCGTCGGCATCCGGCTGCTCTCGGTCATCGGAACGAACCAGCTTCCACTCGGCGCCACGGTGGCGTTCGATGGAAACGTGGCGGCGGCGGCGCTCGCCGGCTCCGTCGCAGTCGGGATCGCCCTCGCGCTTCCGGTCGTGTGGTTGAACACCCATGGCGAGCTCGCGCACGTGCTCCAATCCGAGACCCGCGGCGGCACGGTCAGCCGAGCCGCCCAGCGCATGCGTCACTGCTTCATCGTGGCCCAGATCGCACTTGGGTTCGTCCTGCTGGCCGGCACGGGCCTGCTGGGCCTGAGCCTGCGGCACGCCCTCGCCACCCCACCCGGCTTCCGGGCCGAGCACGTGCTGACGGGCCAGATTTCCCTGCCCTGGAAGAACTATCCCAAGGACGACAAGCGCCTTGCCTTCATCGAGCGCCTGCTCGGCGAGCTGCGGACCCTGCCGGGCGTCACCCGCGTCGGCATCAATTCGTGCCTGCCCTTCTCCGGCAGCAACAACGACAACGCCACGGCGATCGAGGGGGTCGAGCTGAAGCCCGGCGACTCCATTCGCGCGCACTACACTTCCGCCGCGGTCGGCGACTACTGGTCGGCGCTCGGCATCCCCCTCGTCGAGGGACGCTTCCTTGAGGACGCCGACAACCACCGCAAAACGCACGTGTGCGTCGTGGACGAGGCCTTTGCGAAGCGCTATTGGCCCAACCAGAGCGCGCTCGGCCACCGCATTGCCAACGGCGCCGTGTTCACCGAGGACTCGGCCCACACGATTGTCGGCGTCGTCGGCACGGTGAAGCAGAACGACCTGACCGAAATTGAACCGAGGGGCTCCATCTATTATCCCTACGTCACCTACGCCTCTACCGGCTTTTCCGTCGTCGTGCGCACGCCGATGGCGCCCGAAGCCCTCGCTTCCGCGCTCAAGAAGACCGTGCTCAACATCGACCCGGAGCTTCCGGTCGACGACCTGAAGCCCATGCAGGCCCGGGTCGAGGACAGCCTTGTCTCCCGCCGCTCGCCCGCGCTGCTCTCGGGGATATTCTCCGGGGTTGCGCTCCTGCTGACCTCCGTCGGCACCTATGGCGTGCTCGCCTATGCGGCCAGCCAGCGCCGGCGCGAGATCGGCGTGCGAATGGCCCTCGGGGCGATGCCGCAACAGGTCCTTGTGCAATTCCTGGTCATGGGCGCCCGGCTGCTGCTCGCCGGCGTAATCCTCGGGGCCGCCGGGGCCTGGGCCGCCGGCCGCGCGATGAAGAGCGTCCTCTACGGGGTCGGGTCTTCGGACCCCTGGATCCTTCTTGCCGCGGCGGGCCTCATGACCGTCGTCGTGCTTGTCGCCGTCTTTCTTCCCTCCTACCGCGCGTCCCGGGTCTCTCCCATCGACGCCCTGCGCGACGACTAGGAGCGCCGGTCGGTCCGCTTTTGGCCGTTGCGCGGCGCCAAGGCGTGGGTCAGCATCCCGGCGTGACTGGCAGCGAGGTCCCACAACGGCCGCCGATCTCGGCGAAGATCAATCTTGCGGCACTGGCGATCCTCGCCTGCGCGCTCGTGGTTCATCTGTGGCCCGAGTGGACCCAGGATCCGGACCTCTCGCACGGATTCCTGATGCCGGTGATATCCGTGGTGCTGCTCTACCTCGGCCGACGCTCCGGGGCCGGCGGCACATTGAGCCCGCGGACCGCTTCCCTGCTCGCCGGGGTCCTTGGGGCGGGCGCCATCCTGGGCCTTCTCGTGGCCGGCCTTCTCGCAGCGACCGTCGACTGGTCGAGCCAGGTCGTGGATTTCGCCCTGGCCGGCTCGTTCGCGCTGCTGGGTTGCGGGGCCGTCGCGGCGTTCGCCGATCGGCGGGTCGCCTGGGTGCGGTTCAACTGGACCACGCTCGCCGCCGCCGCGCTCTGGCCCCTCTGCTCGCCGCTTCCCCCGGGGACCTACTCGCGCCTCACGATCGGGCTGCAGCTCTGGGTGTCGGACAGCGTGATGCGCGCCCTCGGGATTCTGGGTGTCGCCGCGCACCAGCAGGGCAACATCATCGAGCTAGCGCGCGGGACGGTCGGAATCGAGGAGGCGTGCAGCGGGGTGCGCAGCCTCGTCTCGTGCGTCTTTGCGGGGATTCTGTTCTCGGCGGCGCTCGTTCGAAGGCCCTGGGCCCGGTTCGCAGTCATCGTCCTGTCCGCCCCCCTCGCGCTCGCGATGAACTTCATCCGGTCGCTCCTGCTGACCTTGCTCGTAAACGGGGGCGTCCACGTGGAGGGGGCCTGGCACGACGCCACCGGCTACGCGGTCCTGGTCGCGACCGCAGCCATCCTCGTGGGGATCGCCATAGCGCTGGACCGAGGGGAATACCCGAATTCGGGGGCCGCCTCCAAGCCGCAGGAGCGGGACGGGCGCAAGGAGCGCATCGTGGGCGCGCAGGCCATCCTCGGCGGCGTCCTGTCAATCGGGGCCGCGGTGCTCGTGTTCTTCGCAGCCAGCACGTACTCGTCGCCAGCGAGCACCGGGCCCGTGCCCGATCTGCTGGCCATGGTGCCGACCTCGGCGGCGGGATGGAGCGTGAGGACCACGCCCGACCTGTACCGGTTCTCCGGCACCCTAAGGACCGATCATCTTGTGCAACGCAATTATCTGCGGAGCGACGCTCACGGCCTCGTGCAGGTCACGCTTTACGTGGCTTACTGGTCGGGTGGACATGCGTCCGTCGGCGCCGTGGCCTCCCACACGCCGGACGCCTGCTGGCCCGGCGCGGGCTGGGTCGCGAAGGACGTGCCCGAGCGCACCGTCGCGCTGGACGTGGGCAGGATGCGGCTGCCGCCGGCCCAGAGCCGTTTCTTCACGAGCGAGGATTTCGCCCAGCACGTCTGGTTCTGGCAGCTCTACGGCGAACGAGTCATCGATGTGGGCAATACCCTGTCGGTGACCTCGCTCATCCGGATCGCCCTTCGCTTCGGGTTCCGAAAGGGCGGCGACCAGGCGTTCATCCGGGTCTCGAGCAACCGGCCGTGGGAGGAGATAGCTCGCGAGCCGTTCATCGCGGAATTCTTTGCGAATACCCGCCGGCTCGGGCTTTACTGAGGCGCGCGACGAGCCACTGTCCTTCATTCACGCGCGCATTCCATGGACGAATCCAAGACACCGCTTCCGACCCTCCTGCCCTGGGCGGCGACGGCCTGCCTCGCGGCGCTGGTCGCCTGCATCGGCGAGCTTTGGATCATTGAGAAGGCGCGGATGCGGCTCATTCAGGACCAGAACCTCCTGGCCGAAGCCGCCCTGAAGGGCACGGAGAACCAGCTCGAGGCGGAGAGAATCCTGAACCGGCGCGAGCGCGAGCAGTATGCGGCGGCCCGTGCGGCGGGCGCCGACACCAAAGTGGTGCTGCTGTCGGCACCCAGCGCGGTGCCACCGGGAGAGCCGGCGTCCGGCGCCATCGTGGTGGACCCGGTCGTCAACGTCTGCCTCCTGAGGGCGTCCTTCGAACCCGGGGAGGATCCCGACAGGGATTTCCAGTTGTGGCTCCTCGGCCCGGGTTCCGGGTATCCCAGGGACTGCGGCACCTTTCATGCTTTTCCCGAAGGGGATTCCTGCGTCCAGCTGAAGTTGCCGCAGCCCTTCGCCGATGGGTGCTACTTCATCCTGACTTATGGCATGAAAGGGGGTGCGCGGACCTTCGGGGAGGCGACTTCTCGCGGCATGATCGAACTTGCCAGCCGCCCCCGGCCTGGAAAAATCACAAATTGATGATCATCAAACCGAAGGTTCGCGGATTCGTATGCGTGACAGCCCATCCCGCCGGTTGTGCAGCCCATGTGGGTGAATGGATAGGTCACGTAAAATCAAAGGGTCGCATCCCGAACGGTCCGAAGAAGGTCCTGGTGATCGGCGCATCCACGGGCTACGGCCTTGCGTCGAGGGTCACGGCGGCATTCGGTTCCGGTGCGGGAACCCTGGGCATCTTCTACGAACGCCCGTCGGAGGAAGGGCGGCCGGCCACGCCCGGCTGGTACAATTCCATCGGCTTTACCCATGCGGCCCGCACCGAGGGAATCTACGCGAAGAACATCAACGGTGATGCGTTCTCAAACGAGATAAAGGCCCAGGCGCTTGAGGCCATAAGAAAGGACCTGGGGCAGGTCGATCTGGTCGTCTATTCGCTCGCCTCGCCAAGGCGGACCCACCCGAAGACCGGCGCGGTGCACAAGTCCGTCCTCAAGCCCGTCGGGAAGCCGTACACCAACAAGACCGTCGACACCGACAAGGGGATTGTGAGCCTGGTCACCATTGACCCCGCGAGCGAGCAGGAGGTCGCCGACACGGTGGCCGTGATGGGCGGCGAGGACTGGGAGCTCTGGATGAGCGCCCTGGCCGAGGCCAAGCTCCTCGCCCCGGGCGCCCAGTCGGTCGCCTATTCTTACATCGGGCCCGAGGTCACCTGGGCCATCTACAAGAACGGAACGATCGGCCTTGCAAAGAACGACCTCGAGCGGGCGGCGAGGAACATCGACTCGCAGCTGAAGCTCAACGGCGGAGGACGGGCCTTCATATCCGTGAACAAGGCGCTCGTGACTCAGGCGAGCTCGGCCATCCCCGTCGTTCCCCTGTACATTTCGATCCTCTACAAGATCATGAAGGCCAAGGGCACCCACGAGGGCTGCATCGAGCAGATGCAAAGGCTTTTCGCCACACAGATGTATGCGCCGGGCGGCCCCGCGTTTGACGACGCCGGCCGCGCCCGCGTTGACGACCTTGAGATGACGCCGGACGTCCAGGCCTCGGTGGCGAGGATATGGCCCGAGGTCACGACCGAAAATCTAGCGGCCATGACCGATATCGCCGGTTACCGCAGCGAATTCCTCAAGCTGTTCGGCTTCGGGCTCGCGGGCGTCGACTACGGGGCCGACATCGAGCCCCACATGCCGATGGCCTGACCGCGGCGATTCAGTCCTCGAACCCGCCCACGGTCACCGACCTGCCATTGTCCTTAGAGCCCAGCCCGAGGATGAACGGCCCCGCCTTCTTGGCCCACTCGTCCGGCTTGGGATAGGAGGACGCGCTGTCGGGGAAGCATGTGCGGAGCATGTCCGTGTCGATGACCCCGGGGCTCAGCGGAACGGCGGCCATACCCTTGGGAAGTTCCTCGGCCAGGGCCTTCGTGAGGCCCTCGATCGCCCACTTTGTCGCACAGTAGGGCGCGACCTCGGGCGAGACGCCCCTGCCCCAGCCCGAGCTCAGGTTCACAATGACGCCGCTCCCGCGTTCAACCATCGCGGGCACAAACGCGCGAATCACGTTCGTGACACCCATGATGTTGACCGACATAATCTTGCCAATCTCGTCCGCCGAGATCTTCCAGAGCGGGGCCGGCCTGTTGATGAGGCCCGCATTGTTGATAAGGATGTCGGGAGGGCCCATGGATCCGAGGACCCGTTCGGACCAGAGCGCCACCTTGACCGGCAAGGTCACGTCGACCGCGTCGAAGCTGTTGGGCTCGGGATGGGTGAACCGGAAGTCGAAGATGGCCGGGCCGCTCCTCCCGCAGCCCGCGACCGTGTGCCCGTTCGCGATGTACCACTCGGCAAGGGCGCGGCCGAGCCCGCGTGTGACGCCCGTGATGACGATGTTCATCGGTCCTAACGCGCCTGGAGGCTGAACTTCTCCAGTCCGGCCGTGCGGCAGGCGTCCATGACGAATGCCAGCTTCTTGAGCTGCGTCTTCTCGTCCGCCCGGATGATGACGGGAATATTCTTGTTGGCGTCGCTCAGCTGCCTCAGGAGCCGGGTCAGCTCCTCCTCGGAGACCACGTTGCCGTTGACCGTAAGGACGCCGGACTCGTCGATCCCGATCGTGACCGCGCTGCCCGGCTTCTCCTTGCCCGCTGTGGTGATCTTAGGAAGGGTGATCTTCAGGACGGTCGCCGACCTGAACTGCATCGTCACGAAGGCGAAGAAGATCAGCATGACGAGCACATCGATCAGGGGCACGAGGTTGAGCTCGGGCCGCTTGTGGCGCTTCTGGCGGAACCCGCTCATTTGCGGGTGCGGTTTATGATTCGTTCAAGCAGCACGTCGAGCTGCGCCGCGTAGTTGTCGATTCGCCTCTGCAGGTACCCGCTGCCGATCAAGGAGGGTATCGCGATTGAAAGGCCGATCACGGTCGCAGAGAGGGCGAGCGCCACGCCCTTGGTGAAGGCCACGGGATCGGGAAGGCCGTTGCTGTCCGGGGAAATCCCCGAGAACACCTGCAGGAGGCCCGTGACCGTTCCCGAGAGGCCGAGGAGCGGAGCCGCGGCGTAGATGACGTCGAGGTAGGGAACGCCCCGCTCCATCCGGTTCACCTCAAGCCTCGCGAACGCCTTGAGCGAGTCCGCGTCGTTCTCATGCTGCTCGGCAAACTCGACGATCCGCGACAGGACCGTGTGGCGTCCCCCGACGAGGGGCCTCCCATGCATCACCGCGTCCACAAGATCCGGGGGCAGGACCGCCGCGCTCCTCAGGGCGAAGATCCTCTCAAAAATGATGAACACGGCTATGGCTGAGCACGCCCCGAGGGGGTAGATGAGGAGGCCGGCCCCCTTGATGACTTCGATCATTCCAAGTGTCATAGAGTGGATAGTGTGCCTGTAAGACGCTTTCGTTCAGAAAAAGGTCCTAAAATCTAAGGAAGCCCGCGCCGGCCGCCAAGCCGATAACGCGGCGCGCGGCGATGGGCCCGACGCGCGCCCACCCCGGCGGCCGCGCGGATCAAGTCCTTCAACCCGACCTCCTTAGGCGGACATGTAGCGCAACCGGCTTGCCAGACTCGCGGCGTCGGCCGCGCCCTCCACAAGCTCCCCGATGGGGTCCCACCGCCCGTTGACAAGGGCATCGCGGGCGCTGTCGCGCACGGAAACACCGATCGTCTGGCCCGCAAAGGACACCTTCTGGCTTGCGACGTCGATTACGACCTCGGTCTCGGGGTCGGCCTCAACCGCCGCCGCAATCCTGAGGATGTCGCCACGGCTCGCGGTCACGCAGGGCATCCCAAGCGTCGTCGAGTTGCCGAGGAAGATCTCGGCGAAGCCCTCCGCGATCACGGCGCGGATGCCGTGCTTCTGGAGGGCCTGCGGGGCGTGCTCGCGCGACGAGCCGCAGCCAAAGTTCATGCCCGACAGGAGGATCGCCGCCCCCTTGTGCGCCGGGTCGTTGAGCGGGTGCGGCTTCTCCGAGCCGTCCGCATTCCTGCGCATGTCGTAGAAGAGGAATTCGCCAAGTCCGTCAAAGGTGACGCACTTCATGAAGCGGGCCGGGATGATGCGGTCCGTGTCGATGTCGTTTCCCGGTACGTGGACGGCCCTGCCTGCGACGCGTGTGATTTTTTCGAGTGGCATGGGGGAGAGATGGGGGGTTCAGTTTGCGCTTACACCGAACACCTCGCGGGCGTCGGCGACGCACCCGGTGACGGCAGCCGCGGCGACCATGATCGGGCTCATGAGGATCGTGCGCCCGGTCGGGCTTCCCTGGCGGCCCTTGAAGTTGCGGTTCGAGGAGCTCGCGCAGAGCTGGTCGCCGACCAGCTTGTCCGGGTTCATGGCGAGGCACATGGAGCAGCCGGCGTTTCGCCACTCGAAGCCGGCGTCCCGGAAGATCTTGTCGATGCCCAGCTCCGCGCACAGCAGCCCGACCCCCTGGGAGCCCGGCACCGCGATCGCCTTGACACCGGGCGCGACCTGCCGGCCCTTGATGAAGCGCGCGACCTCCTGGAAGTCGCTCAGACGTCCGTTGGTGCACGAGCCTAGGAAGGCCACGTCGATCCGGGTGCCCTTTATGGGGGAGCCTGGCTTGAGTTTCATGTAGGCCAGCGCCTCCTCGATCGAGGTCCGCTCGTCGGCCGTCTTGGCCTTCGCCGGGTCCGGGACGCTGCCCGTTATGGGAAGCCCCTGGCCGGGGTTGATCCCCCAGGTGACCGTGGGCGCGATGGCGGCCGCATCGATCTTCACGACATCGTCGTAGGCGCACCCGGCGTCGCTCGCCACGGCCCTCCAGCGCGCCACCGCCGCGTCCCATTCGGCTCCCTTCGGCGAATAGGGCCGCCCCTTCAGGTACGCGAAGGTCGTCTCATCCGGGTTCACGTATCCGGCCCGCGCCCCGCCCTCGATGGACATGTTGCAGACGGTCATCCGCTCCTCCATCGAGAACCGGTCAAACACATCCCCCGCGTACTCGTAGGCGTAGCCCGTGCCGCCGTTCACCCCCAGCGTGCAGATGATGTGGAGGATGACATCCTTGGCGTAGACGCCCGGCCGAAGCCTGCCGTTCACCTCGATCCGGCGCACCTTGAGCCTGCCGAGCGCCAGGGTCTGGGTGGCAAGGACGTCCCTGATCTGGGTGGTGCCGATCCCGAAGGCGATCGCCCCAAACGCCCCGTGGGTGCTCGTGTGCGAGTCCCCGCACGCGATGGTGGTGCCCGGCTGCGTGATTCCCTGTTCGGGCCCCACGATGTGCACGATCCCCTGCTTGCCTGTTGAGCGGTCAAAGAAGGTGATCCCAAACTCGCGGCAGCTCCTGCGAAGCTCCTTGATCATGGCGTCGGCAAGCGGATCGGCATAGGGCTCGCTCACCTGGTCCGTGGGGACGATGTGGTCGACGGTCGCGAAGGTGCGGTGCGCCATGGCGACCTTCAGGCCCAGGTCGCGCATCATGCCGAAGGCCTGCGGGCTCGTGACCTCGTGGATGAGGTGCGTCCCCACGAGCAGCTGCGTCTGTCCATCGGCCAGCTTCCGCACGGCGTGCGCCTCCCAGACTTTCTCAAAAAGGGTTTTGGGCATGGGCATACCTATAACACGGAGTTGCATTGTACGGGAAATACTTGTTTGGCTATCAGTGATGCCCAGAGAGTATCAATTTCCCTTCGAGCTGCGCCACCTGGCCTATTTCCGCGAGGTCGCGCACAGGCTTCACTTCAGGAAGGCGGCGGAGGCCCTGGCCATCGCCCAGCCATCGCTCAGCCGCCAGATCGCCCAGCTTGAGGCGGCGCTGGGCGTGCGCCTTCTCAACCGCTCGAGCCGCCGCGTCGAGCTGACGCCGGCCGGGGCGGCCCTTGTGGAGCGCATCGAGCCCGTCCTCGCGGCGCTCAAGCGCGTGCCCGCCGACCTGCGGGCGGTCGCCGAGGGCCGCGTCGGGCGCCTGCGGGTCGCCTTCACGGGGCTCGCGATGGCGACCGTCCTTCCCGACATCCTTCGCGGATTCCACCGCCGGTTCCCCGAGATCCGACTTGAGCTGAACGAGTCCCCCACGGTCCTCCAGGTCGCCGCCCTGAGGGCGGGCGAGATCGACTGCGGGTTCTTCCATCCCGACGGCCCGACGCCCGGCATCGACACCACGCTTCTCCTGCGCGAGCGAAACGGCGTGCTCCTGCCCGCCGACCATCCCCTCCGGGCGAAGAAGTCCGTCCGGCTGAAGGACCTCGGGGGCACGCCCTTCGTCCTCTTCCCACGCGCCAACAATCCCGGTTTCTACGACCGCGTGCTGGCCGCATTCGCCTCGAGCGGCGTCGCCCCGCGGATCGCGGAGGAGGTCTGGCCGCGATCAAACGGCGTCGGGCTCGTGCGCGCCGGGGTCGGCGCCACGTTCGCCTCGCCTTCCGACGCGAAACACCTCCCCAAGGAGGTCGTCTTTCGCAAGCTGATCGGGCCCTCCCCCGAGAGCAGGCTCGTCGTCGGCTGGCGTAGCGGGGTGCCTCCGCAGCCCGCGCTGGCGGCGCTCCTCGAGGCGGCGGCCAGGCACGCCCACGGCTGACTATGTTTTCGCCGCCAGCCGGTCGTCCAGCTGGAACGAGCGAAACGCAAGAGCCAAGGCGATCAGCATGAGAATCGAGGCCTCGTAGAAGGCGATTCCCGGAAGGTGCCAGCGGGCGTCGGCGGCGATGCCCTTCCCGAAGCTCCACGCGGCCACGACTGGCGCGAATATGCCCGCAAGGCTCGTGAGCCCCGAGAGCGAGCCCTGCACCGCGCCCTGCTCGTTGGCGGGCACGTGACGGGTGATGAGCGCCTGTGCGGCGGGGCCCGCGATGCCCCCGAATGCGCCCAGAAACGCGAGGCAGTAGATCATCCATCCGCGGGTCGCCAACCCATACGCCAGCATGATGACGGTCGAGATGAGGAGTCCGACCACGAGGCCCCTGCGCTCCCCCGTCCACGCGATGATGCGCTTCACGAGCCCGCCCTGGACCACGGCCGCCATCAGGCCTATGAACATGAGCGAGAGGCCGACCTCGAGGGTCGTCCAGTGGTAGCGGTAGCCCACGTAAAGCACCCAGATGCTCTGCAGCATCGTGTTGCCGCACATGAAGATGAAGTGCATCCCGGCCAGGTCTATGACCCCGCGGAACCGGCGCAGGGCGAGCAGGGAGCCGACGGGGTTGGCGCGCTTCCACGAGAAGGCCCTGCGGTGCTCGAGCGGAAGCGACTCGGGAAGCACGAAGGCCCCGTATATCCAGTTGACGCCGACGCATCCCGCGGCGACGAAGAAGGGCAGCCTCAGGCTCACCTGCCCCAGGAGCCCGCCGACGGCGGGCCCAATGACGAACCCGAGCCCAAACGCGGCGCCCACGAGCCCGTAGCCCTGGGCGCGCTTTTCGGGCGGGGTCACGTCTGCGATGTACGCGTTGCACGTCGCGAGCGCCCCCGCCGTCGCCCCCGAGATCATCCGGGCCACGAACATCCAGCCGATGCTCGGCGCCAGGCCCATGATGACGTAATCGATCGCCGTGCCCGCGAGCGCGATAAGGATGACTTTCCTGCGGCCGAACCGGTCCGAGAGGGAGCCGAGGATGGGCGACGCCACGAACTGCATCCCGGCGAAGATCGCCACGATCAAGCCGTAGTAGTCGGATCCCTGGGCGACGTTTCCGCCCTCGAACTGGGTGACGAGGCCCGGGAGGACCGGAATGATGATGCCGAAGCCCAGCACCAGAAGCACCAGCGTGACGAAGATGAAGCCCAGGGCTGGCTTGCGCTCGTTCGGTGCCGTCATGCCTTCCATAATTCAGCGCCCCGGCCGTTTGGAAAGCCCAAGAGAGGCCTAATCCTGAAGTTTCTTCAGCAGGTTATCGACGTCGGTCGCGAGCTGCGAACCCAGGGGCACCTCCAGGGCCTCGGCCGCGCGATGCACCGCGTCGCGCGCCTGGGGCTTCATGTGAAGCTGGGCCAGGTGCTCGGCGAACCCGACGACGATCTGGTCGAAGAACATCGTGCCGGCGCCGTGCCCGAACTGCGCCAGGATCGAGTTGTACGCGGCGATCTGGTTCGCGACCGGCTCGCTCGCGATGCTGCGCGAGAGGATCGAGGAGGCCTGGCGGACCGCGAGATCCGTGCGGTTCCCCTGCAGCCTCTCCGCGAGGCCGCGTTCCTCGTAGTTGGCCAGGCTCACCTCGCCCCGCGCCCTGAGGCTCTCGCAGACGCGGTTCTCGTACATCGCCAGGAGGTCCGGGTACTTCGGGGTGAAGGCGAGTGCCGCCTCCCTGAGGACGGTCTCCTGCTGTGAGGCGCTGGCGCCGAGCTTCGCGTTCGCCGCGACAAGGACCTCCCAGGCCTCGACGTTGCGCCTCTCGTAGTTCACCGACTTGCGGGCCGCGCGCGCCGCGGCTTGCGGCTGGTTCTCCGCCAGGAACTCGCGGGCGAAGTCCAGGTGCACCATCGACTGGGCGTAGGACGGCAGCGCCCGGAACCGCTCCGAGAGAAACTGAAGCTCGTGGTCGGAGATCGGGGCCCAGGTCTGAGGATCATAGGCGATCCCGGTGATGAAGCGCTGCTCGGCGTAGCGGCCGGCGTCCAGCCGCCAGCGGCCCTCGGCGTCAAGGAACCCGAACCATGCGTGTCGCCCGTCGAGGCCGGATCCCCCAAACAGCAGCGTCGGGATTCCGCGGGCCTTCCCGGCCTCCGTCGCGAAATATGCCTGGTCGATGCAGATGCCCCCCTCCTTCAGGATGGCCTGCAGCGTGTACGGGCCGCCCGGCCATGTCATCTGGGACTCGTTCACGAAGCGGTCCGTCCGGTACTTGATCATCCCGTACACGTTTTCGAACGAGTCGAGCGGGTAGCGCACGTTCTGCATGGACCATTCGAGCTCCGGGACCGGAGCCGCCATGTCGACGACGAACTTGAGCTCCTCCGCCCGGAGCCTCGTCAGCCTGTGGTAGGTGCGCCCGAGGGATTCCTCGTGAATCAGCCACTCGTAGGGCATCGAGGGGTTGGGAAACTTCCTCGAGAGCGACTTCTCGGTGACCTGGGCGTGGGGCCAGTACGAGGGCGGGTCGACGTCGTAGACCACGGCAATGGCCAGGGCGAGCGACTGGTAGCGGCTGAACTTCTCCGGGCCGCGGCGGCGCAGCCCGTCCAGGATCGCGAAGACGCGCGGCAGGTGGTCCACCTGGGTTATGATTGAGAAGAACTCCTGGGAGAACGCCTCGTTCGCCAGGAGCCAGACCTTCATCTCCTGGGAGAGGTTGTCGCCGATCGGCTGCTCACTCGGCTGGTAGCCCTCCACGCCCGGCGGAAACGGAACCTTCGCCGCCATCATCCCCCGGACCCAGCTGTTGAAGAACATGCTCTCGGGCTCCGCGAAGAGCCCGAGCCACTCGTAGACGTGGTACCATGCGTCCGCGGCCGCATAGCGGTCCTGCGCGTAGGCGCGCAGTGCGGCCGAGCGCACCGCGGGCGCGAGCGAGAACCAGCCCGACTCCCCGGCGACGCGCTCAATCTCCGCAAGGCGCGCGGGCGTCGGCGGATCCCTGGTCTCGGAATCGGGGATCGCGTTCTCGGGAGCGTCGCCCACGGCCGACTGCGCGTTCGCCAGGGGTGCGAACGCGAGCATGGCCGGCACAAGAAGGTGTCGAAGCGACCTCATCTGGGCGCAGATTCAAAAACGATCCGCGGCCCGGCGGCGACTGAAAACCCCGCACCCGCATTGCTCGGGGGCGGGGCTTCGTTCAACGGCGGTTGTCCGTCTTTCTTTCAGGGCGCCACGCCCGTGGTGGCGGGAGGCGTCTTTTGCTTGAAATTGAGCGTTTCGCCGTCGCGGACGACGAGGACCGCCTCGCCCTCCTTGACCTCGCCGCGCAGGATGGCCTCCGCGAGCGGGTCCTCGAGGTAGTGCTCGACGGCCCGCCGGAGCGGCCGGGCCCCGTACTTCTCGTCGTAGCCCTTCTCCATGATGAGATCCTTGGCCTCGGGCGAGAACTCGAGGGTGATTTTTCTCTCGACGAGCCTCAGCGCGAACTTCCCGATCTCCAGGTCCACGATCGCCCTCAGGTCGTCCTTGTCGAGGGGCCTGAAGAAGACGATGTCCGAGATCCTGTTCAGGAACTCCGGCTTGAACACCCGCTTGGCCTCCTCGAGCACCTTCTCGCGCATCTTCTCCGCGTCGTTGAAGCTCGACGTGGCCGCGGCGAATCCCATCGAGGTCTGGCGCTGCAGGAGCTGCGCACCGACATTCGAGGTCATGATGATGATCGTGTTGCGGAAGTCCACGGTCCGCCCGAGCGAATCGGTGAGCCGGCCGTCCTCGAGGATCTGCAGGAGGATCTGCAGCACGTCGGGATGGGCCTTCTCGACCTCGTCAAAGAGGATGACGGCGTAGGGCCTGCGGCGCACGTTCTCCGTGAGCTGGCCGCCCTCGTCGTAGCCCACGTAGCCCGGAGGAGAGCCGATGAGTCGCGAAACGGAGAACTTCTCCATGTACTCGCTCATGTCGATCTGCACCAGGGCGTCCTGCTTGCCGAACATCTGCGCCGCCAGCTGCTTGGCGGTCTCGGTCTTGCCGACCCCCGTCGGCCCGACAAAGAGGAACGAGCCTATCGGCCGGCGCGGGTCCTTCAGGTCGGCCCTCGAGCGGCGGAGTGCACGGGCGATGGAGCCGGCAGCGACGCCCTGGCCCACGACGCTCTTCTGGAGCTCGGCCTCGAGGTTCAGGATCTTCTCGCTCTCCTTCTTCTCCATCCGCGAGAGCGGGATCCCGGTCCAGTCGGCGACCACCTGGACCATGAGGTCCTCGTCGATCGTGACGCGCTTCTCCTCGCGGGCCTTCTTCCACTGCTCGGTCGCCTGCTCCTGCTTCGCGCGGAGCTGCTTCTCCTTGTCGCGGAACTTGGCCGCCTCCTCGAAATGCTGCTCGCTGATGGCCTTCTCCTTCTGGGCGCACACCTCCTCGATGTCCTTCGTCAGGCTCTCGATGTCGGGCGGCCTGCTCAGGGCGGAGATGCGCGCGCGCGATCCCGACTCGTCCATCACGTCGATCGCCTTGTCGGGCAGGAAGCGCCCCGTGATGTAGCGGTCCGAGAGCTTCGTGGCCGCCTCGAGGGCCAGGTCCGTGAAGATCACCTTGTGGTGGTCCTCGTACTTGCCGCGGATGCCCTTGAGGATCGTGATTGTGTCGTCCACCGAGGGAGGCTCGATCTTGACCGACTGGAAGCGGCGGTCGAGGGCGCTGTCCTTCTCGATGTACTTGCGGTACTCGTTGAGCGTCGTGGCGCCCACGCACTGGAGCTCGCCCCGCGACAGCGCCGGCTTGAAGATGTTCGAGGCGTCCATCGCCCCCTCGGCCGCCCCGGCCCCGACGATCGTGTGCAGCTCGTCGATGAAGAGGATGACGTTGCGGGCGCGCTTGATCTCGTCCATCACGGCCTTGATCCGCTCCTCGAACTGCCCGCGGTACTTGGTCCCTGCGACCATGAGCGCAAGGTCGAGCGTCACGACCTTCTTGTCGTAGAGTATCTCGGGGACGTTCCCGGCGGCGATCTCCTGGGCCAGGCCCTCGACGATCGCCGTCTTTCCGACACCGGCCTCCCCGATCAGCACGGGATTGTTCTTCGTGCGCCGGCAAAGGATCTGGATCACGCGGCGGATCTCCTGCTTGCGCCCGACAACCGGGTCCATCTCGCCCTTGCGGGCGAGCTCGGTCAGGTCCCTGCCAAAGGCCTTGAGGGCCGGGGTCTTGACCTCCTTCTTCTCGTCGGAAATGGCGCCGGGTCGCTGGGGGGTCCCTGCGGCCGCCTCCTCGCCCCCGCCCTCGCTTCCCCCGGAAAACTGGGGGTCCAGCTCCCTGAGAATCTCATTGCGGGTGCGCTCGATGTCCACGTCGAGCGACTTGAGCACGCGGGCCGCAACCCCCTCGCCCTCCCTCAGGAGTCCCAGGAGGATATGCTCCGTCCCGACGTAGGAATGATTGAGCGCCTTGGCCTCCTTGCCCGCCAGCGCGAGGACCTTCTTGACGCGCGGCGTATAGGGGATGCTCCCCTGAGCCTTTGCCTCCTGGCCGGTCCCCACCTGCTTCTCGACGGCGGCCCTGACCGTCTCCAGGTCGAGGCCCATCTTCTGGAGCACGCTTACGGCAACGCCCTGACCCAACTTTATGAGGCCCAGAAGGATATGCTCAGTGCCCACATAGTTGTGGTGGAAGCGGTCGGCCTCCTTGCGGGCAAGCGCCAGCACCTGTTGGGCGCGCGGCGTAAAGTTGTTCATCGGTTCCTGAGACATGGGTGCGTGTGCTGCGGGTCAGTTGTTTCCGTTGGCTGAAAGAGTGAAATCTGGGTGCGAGAAATTGGCAAACTCCGAACGCAGTCTCTGGGCGCGGAGGAGGTCGCGCTGCCCCGCCTCGAACTCTCCCTTCTGGGCGTGTTGGAGGTGGCCGGGCTGGGCCTCGATGAAGAGCCGGTCGGTGACCGAGCGCTTGGAGTCGGGGAAGACCCCGAGGTCCACGCCGAGCCTGATGAGCGAGAGCAGGTTCATGGCCTCATTAGAGCTTATCACGTGCCCGTTCTGAAGAATCCCAAAGGCGCGCCCGATCTTGTCGAAGAGCTTGCCGGAGTCCGCCTCCAGGAGCCTCGCGCGCGCGTTGAGCTCGTGCTCGATGATCGACTGAAGCACCCCGGAGAGCCGCTTGAGGATGTCCTCCTCGGATTCGCCGAGCGTCGTCTGGTTCGAAATCTGGAAGATGCTTCCGCAGGCGTCCGAGCCCTCGCCGAAAAGCCCGCGCACGACCATGCCGAGCTGGTTCACGGCCCGCACCACCTTCTCCATCTGGTTGGCGATGACCAGCGCAGGCAGGTGCATCATCGCCGACGCGCGCATCGCCGTCCCGAGGTTTGTCGGGCACGCGGTCAGGTAGCCGAGCTCGGGCGAAAACGCGAAATCAAGCATCTCCTCAAGCTCCGAGTCCAGGGCGTTGATCGCGGCCCAGGCCTTCTTCAGCTGGAAGCCGGAGCGCAGCAGCTGGATCCTCAGGTGGTCCTCCTCGTTCACCATGACCGAGAACGCCTGGTCCTTGCTGATCACGACGCCGCTGCCCTGCTTCGAGCCGCTGAGCTCGCGGCTGATCAGGTGGCGCTCGACCAGGATGCGCTTCTCGAGCTCGCCGAGCTCGCCCACCCCGACGGAGACGCCGCGCTTCATCTCGGAAGTGCCCACAACCGCCGCCACGCAGTCCTCCAGAATTTTCTCGCGCTGCGCCGGCTTCGCCCAGCCCGGGAAGGGCTGGCCGGCAAGGTTCCTCGCCAGGCGGATCCTCGTCATCAGGACGATGGCCGTCTTGCTGCTGGCCGAGTCGGTCAGCTCCGAAGGCGCGTCGATCAGCGACTTGATGGTCATCGGTTCAGCGCGGCGCCTTCTGGCCGACGGCTTGTCTGACTTGGTTGATTTCATCGCGGCAGCGCGCGGCGTCCTCGTAGCGTTCGGCCTTGATCGCCTCGGTGAGGTCGACCTCGAGCCGCGTGAGCCTGTCGTAGAGCGTCTTCCTCTCCAGGGCCCTCTGCGGGACCTTGCCCGAATGGACCGTGCCCTTGTGCATCCCCTCGAGCATGGGGTCGAGGATCCCTTTGAAGGCGCTGTAGCAGGCGGGGCAGCCAAACCGGCCGTGCTTCTTGAAGTCGTTGGGCGTGAATCCGCACTGTTCGCAGCGGACGCCGCCGGCCGCGGGGTCCGGGCTGAGCGAGGCCTTCAGGAGAAGGTCGGCCAGGGAGAAGCCGCTCGGGTCGGTCACGCCTTTCGCCTGGGCGCACTCCTCGCACAAGTCCACCTTGTGCACCTTGTTGTCCAGAATTTGGGTAAGGTGCACCGTGGCGGGCTTTGAGCAGAGGTCACACTTCAGCTGATTGGCCATGGGTCGTGAGTATTTGGTATGCACCTAATGTGCCATGACCTGCCCCAATGGGCAAGCCGCACGCACAGCCCGGCAGATAAGTAACATTACGACCCAGCTGGGACCAACCTTAGCGCCATTGAGGCGCATTAGGGGATGCCCCTCAGATGCGGGTGCCGTCGACGAGGACGCGCTTCCTGAACGCGGCAAGCAGCTTGCGGGTGACCGGCCCGGGCTTGCCCGTGCCGATCGTGCGCCCGTCGAGCTTGACGACCGGGATCACCTCGGCCCCGGACCCCGTGAGGAAGCACTCGTCCGCGCACCAGAGGTCGTAGCGCGTGAGGTTGGCCTCGCGCTCCGTGATCTTGAGGTCCTTTGCGATGTCGATGATCGCGCCGCGGGTGACCCCCTTCAGGGCACCCTGTGAGGCGGACGGGGTGAGGATCTCGCCCTTGTGGACGATGAAGACGTTGTCGGCCGTCGCCTCGGCGACATAGCCCTGGTCGTTCAGCATGATGGCCTCGAGCGCCCCGGCCTGCTTCGCCTCGATCTTGGCGAGGATGTTGTTGAGGTAGTTGAGGGACTTGATCGTCGCCGGCAGCGACGCCGGGCCGATCCGGCGGGTCGGCACGGTCACGATCTCAAGGCCCTTCTCGTAGTACTCCTGGGGGTAGAGGGCGATCTTGCTCGCGATGCAGAAGTACGTGACCTTCTTGCAGAGCCAGGGGGCAAGGCCCAGGTCCCCCACGCCGCGGGTCGCCACAAGGCGGATGTACCCGTCCTTTAGGCCGTTCACCCGGCACGTCTCGCACACGGCCTCGCTCCATTCGGCGCGCGTCAGCGGAAGATCGAGCAGGATCGCCTTTGCGGAGTACTCGAAGCGCTCCAGGTGCTCGTCCAGGCGGAACACGTTGCCTCCGTAGAGGCGTATCCCCTCAAAAACGCCGTCGCCGTAGAGCAGCCCATGGTCA
>Ga0265338_10000721_pt1 | contig 56528 bp, 54 predicted proteins | sample 42126metaG_FD_193579 | JGI IMG/M metagenome (GOLD analysis project Ga0265338, IMG submission 193579) | Rhizosphere microbial communities from Carex aquatilis grown in University of Washington, Seatle, WA, United States - 4-21-26 metaG | ecosystem: Host-associated > Plants > Roots > Rhizosphere... | reverse complement strand
GGACGAGCACGCTCCGCCCGGGGCACCCGGCTCCGGGCGGGCCCGGCAACCCTCCGCGAGGCCGCTCCGGGGGCTCAGAACGCCGCGAATCCGACGTCGGCGGCGCAAATGGCGCCCGGTCCTCGGAACCCACACGCGCTACAATCACCTGGTTCTTATCGGGGTCCTGACGGCACGCCCAGGTGGGCGGCCCGAGGGGCAGGGCAACGTGGGCCTCGGCCCACGTTTTTTCTTGCAGGCGCCCAGTCGAAGACCGAGAGGCAGGTGGCAGTGGCGAACGTTGACGCGCAAGTCGAGACGCTCCGTCAGCGCCTCGCGCCCGCGGTCGCGGCGCTCGACCTCGAGCTCTACGACATCGAGCTGACCGGCTCCGGCAAGGCGCGCACGCTGCGGGTCACGGTCGACCGCCCCGGCGGCGTCGACTTGGAGGCCATCACCAGCGTCACGCACGCGGTCTCGCCCCTACTCGACGACGCGCCCGCGCCGGCCGGGCCCTTCCTGCTGGAGGTCAGCAGCCCGGGCGTCGAGCGCGCGCTCCGCACACCCGCGCACTATGCCGGCGCGGTCGGCACGACCGTGTCGATCAAGTACCGCACCGAGTCGGGGCCGCGGCGCGTGCACGGCACGCTCGTCGACGCGGGCGCGCAGGGCTGCGCGGTCGAGGTCGAAGGCGTCCGCGAGGAGCTCGACTACGCCGACGTCACGCAGGCCCACACCGTGTTCGAGTGGGGTCCGCAGCCGCGTCCCGGCCAACGCCGGCGCGCCGGGGCCACCACGAGCAAAGGGGTGACCGCATGAAGAATCCCGAGATGCTCGAAGCGCTGTCCGCACTCGCGATCGAGAAGGGGATCTCGGAAGAGATCATGCTCGAGGCGCTGGCCAACGCGCTCGTGACCGCGTACAAGCGCATGCCCGACGCGGCCGAGGAGGCGCTGGTCGAGATCGACGTCGAGACCGGCGAGATCCGCGTGATCGCTCAGGAGCTCGACGAAGAAGGCAACGTCACGCGCGAGTGGGACGACACGCCCGCCGACTTCGGCCGTATCGCCGCGCAGACCGCCAAGCAGGTGATCCTGCAGCGCATCCGCGAGGCCGAGCGCGAGATGAAGTACGAGGAGTACGCCGGCCGCGAGGGCGACATCGTCACCGGGATCATCCAGCAGACCGACGCCCGCTACACCCTGCTCGACCTGGGCCGGGTCGAGGCGCTCCTGCCGCAGGCCGAGCAGGTCCCGGGTGACCGCTACGACCACGGCGCCCGCATGAAGGCCTACATCGTCGAGGTCCGCAAGACCGCCAAGGGCCCGCAGATCGTCGTCTCGCGCACGCACCCGGGTCTGGTCCGCCGGCTGTTCGAGCTCGAGGTCCCCGAGCTCGTCGACGGTGTCGTCGAGATCCGCGCCGTCGCGCGCGAGCCCGGGCATCGCACCAAGCTCGCGGTCGCGTCGAACGATCCCAACGTCGATCCCGTCGGCGCGTGCGTGGGCGCCCGCGGTATGCGAGTCCGCCAGGTCGTGAACGAGCTGCGCGGCGAGAAGGTCGACATCGTTCCGTACAGCGCCGACGGCCCCGAGTTCGTGATGCGTGCGCTCGCACCCGCGAAGGTGCGCGAGGTGCGCTTGCACGAAGACACCGGCATCGCCGAAGTGATCGTGCCCGACTTCCAGCTGTCGCTCGCGATCGGCAAGGAAGGTCAGAACGCCCGCCTCGCGGCGCGCCTGACCGGCTGGCGCGTCGACATCAAGAGCGAGACCCAGCTCGCCGAGGAGGAGTCGGGCGCGGGCTACGCCGAGGGCGAGTGGGTCGAGGGTCCCGACGGCACGCTGATGTGGCAACCGGCCGAAGGCGGCGAGGCGATCAGCGCCGCCGAAGCGGGCTACGCGACGTTGGGCGCCGACGCCCCGCCGCCCGAGGCCGCGTCGGGCGACGCGCCCGCGGCAGCGCCGGGCGAGGCCGAGGTCGAGGAATCGAAAGCGGGCGGCGGCGAGGAAGAGGAAGCCAAACAACCGGAAAGCACACCGGAAGCGAGCACACCGGCACCGGTCGACGTGGTGGAGGAGACCTGACGCCGGCCGGGGGGCGCCTCGCAACGCCACGCCGGTCGGGGGTAGTTCCCGCGGTTCCGCAGCGCACCTGCGTCGGGTGCCGCCGCCGGGGCTCCCCGAGTGGCTGGCAGCGGGTCGCAGCGGGCCGCGACGGCGCGGTGCGCACAGGTCGAACCGCGCCCGGCCGGGGTGCGTGGTGCTGCTCCAACGAATGCATCGAGGAAGCGGTTCGGCGCGGTGCCCTCACCCGGGCGCTGCGACGGCAGCTGACGACAACCGAGCTCGACGAGCTCCGCGCGACACTATGTAACTGAACTAGCAAGGAAACGGACGGCGTCTTGGCCACCAAGAAGATCAGGGTCTACGAGCTGGCCCGGGAGTTGGGCGTCGACAATGCTGTCGTCGTCGAGCTCTCCAACGAGCTCAAGATCGGTGTGAAGAGCCACTCGTCGAGCATCGACGAGCCGTCGGCCGACCGCGTGCGTCGTCTGGCCGACTCCCGGGGCCTGCGCAAAGAGGTGGTCGCCGAGCCCGAGCCCGAGCCGGCCCCCGCGCCCGAACCGGCTCCTGTTCCTGCGCCCGAGCCGCTCGTCGCGTCGGAGCCCGCCCCGGCTCCCGTCGTGGCCGAAGAGCCGCCCGCGCCGACTCCGCCGCCGATGCCGGAGCCCCCGCGCCGGGTCGTGCGGTCGAGCCCACAGACGCTCGCGCCGCCGCGCCCGGAGTCGTTCGAGCGGGCCACACCGCTGCCCGAGCGCCCGCGTCCGACCATCGAACGACCCATCAGCCCGATCACCGACAAGCCGGCGCCGGCGGCCCAGCCCGTCGCAGCGTCGGCCGACGCTCCCGCCGACACGGAGGCCGCGCCGACGCGGCCCGTCTCGCAGACCGGCCGGCCGATCCCGCCGCCGCCGGGCCAGCGCCCGCAGCCCCCGGCACGCGGACCGATCGGCGGTCCGTCCCGCAGTGGGCCGCCGCGATCGGGGGGCCCGAGCGGCCCGCCGCGCACCGGCGGATTCGCGGGTCGTCCCAGTGGTGGAGGTGGCGGTTTCGCGGGCGGTGGTGGCGGTGGCGCCGGCGCGCCCGGCGGTCCGAGCGGACCGCGTACGGGTGCGCCCGGCCGTGGGCGCGGTGCGCCCGGTGGCGGTCCCGGTGGCCCCGGAGGCGGGTACCAGGGTCCGGCCGGACGCGGCCGCCCGGGTGGTCCGCAGCAGCGGCGCCGCAAGAAGCGCCGTCGCGACCGTACCGAGCTCGAGCCGGCTTCGCAGCGGCTCACGCCGGCCGATGCACCGGTTCCCGAAGGCGAGATCGTCGTGTCGCGCGGCATCACGGTGCAGGAGTTCGCGCCGAAGCTCAACCGCACGCCGGCCGACCTCGTCCGCATCCTCTTCGAAGCCGGCGAGATGGTCACCGCGACCGTGTCGCTCGCCGACGAGATGATCGAGCTCATCGCGGAGACCCTCGGCGCGCAGGTGCTGCTGGTCGAGCCGGGGAGCGAGCAAGAGGTCGAGTTCCTCGCGATGCTCAGCGACGACTACGAGGAAGACGACGCGTTGCTCGAGCCGCGCGCGCCGGTCGTCACCGTGCTGGGCCACGTCGACCACGGCAAGACGACCCTGCTCGACCGCATCCGCAACGCGAACGTCGTCGCCGGGGAAGCGGGCGGCATCACGCAGAGCATCGGCGCGTATCGCGTGCTGCGTCACACCGACGACGGCGACCGGTTCATCACGTTCATCGACACGCCGGGCCACGAAGCGTTCACCGCGATGCGGCGCCGGGGCGCGCAGGTCACCGACATCGCGGTGCTCGTCGTCGCCGCCGACGACGGAGTGATGCCCCAGACCGTCGAGGCGATCAGCCACGCACGCGCCGCCGAGGTGCCCATCGTCGTCGCCGTCACCAAGGTCGACCGCGAGAACGCCGATCCGACCCGAGTGCGCCAGCAGCTCACCGAGAACGAGCTCGTGCCCGAGGAGTGGGGCGGCGACACGATCGTCGTCGACGTCGCCGCGCCGACCGGTCAGGGTGTCGACGATCTCCTCGACTCGCTCATTGCCGTCGCCGACACGTACCTCGCCGAAGACCTCGTCGCCAACCCGAAGAAGCCCGCGGTCGCGTCCGTCCTGGAGGCGCACCTCGACCAGGGCCGGGGCCCGGTCGTCTCCACGCTCGTGGAGGAAGGCACCCTGCGCGTCGGTGACACCATCGTGGCCGGCGGCTCGTGGGGCCGCATCCGCGCGATGTTCGACGAGTCGGGCAAGCCCGTGACCGAGGCCGGGCCGTCGGTGCCGGTCGAGGTGCTCGGGCTGTCGGTCGTGCCGATGGCCGGCGACGAAGTGCGCGTCGCGCCCAACGACAAGATCGCCCGAACGGTCGCCGAGGCCCGTGCCCACCGCCGCAAGGCCGCGGCGCTGCGCAACCCGATGATGCTGTCGGGCGGTGCCCGCCTCGAAGACGTGTTCGCGGCGGTCCAGCGGGGCGAGGTCGCGACGCTCAACCTCGTCGTGAAGGCCGACTCGCAAGGTTCGCTCGAAGCGATCACCGACGCGCTCCGCAAGCTCGACCAGGAGCACGACGAAGTGCGCCTGTCGTTCGTGCTGCGGGGCGTCGGCGGCATCACCGAGTCGGACGCGAGCTTGGCGGTCGTGTCGAACGCTTCGATCATCGGCTTCAACGTGCGCCCCGACCGCAAGGCGCGGGAGCTCGCGGAGCAGGAAAACGTGGAGATGCGTCTCTACGAAGTGATCTACAACGTGCTCGAAGACGTCAACAACGCGCTGGTCGGCATGTTGAAGCCGGAGTACGAGGAAGTCGTGACCGGTGAAGCCGAGGTCCGCGAGGTGTTCGGCATCCCGCGCATCGGGAAGGTCGCGGGCTGCTTCGTCACGCACGGCACGATCACGCGTGGCTCGAAGGTGCGCTTCCTGCGCGAGGGAACCGTCATCTGGAAGGGCACCGTCGCGTCGCTCCGTCGGTTCAAGGACGACGTGCGCGAGGTTCGAGAGGGCTTCGAGTGCGGTGTCGGGCTCGAGAACTACTCCGACCTCAAGGCCGGAGACATCATCGAGACATTCGAGGAGCGCGAGATCGCCAGAGTCTGAGGCGCGATGCGCCACGGGCTTGCGCTCCTGCTCCTCGTCGTCGCGGTAGCCGGCGCCGTCGCGCGCCCGTGGCGGCTGCCGGCGTGGGTCGTGCCCACGGTTGCGGCCGGTGTGTCGATGGTCGCCGGCACCGTGACCTGGCACGCGGCGCGTCACACGCTCCGGCCGCTCGCAGGGCCGCTCGCGTTCGTGGCGCTCGCGGTACCGCTCGCCGTGATGCTCGACGAGGTCGGGATCTTCGAGGAGCTGGCCCGCCGGGCCGCGCGCACCGAGAAGGTCGTGGGTGCGTGCTGGCTCCTCGCCGCGTGCGTGGTCGCGTTGTTGAACCTCGACGCGGCCGTCGTGCTCCTGACCCCCCTGTACGCGCGCACCGCGCGCCGGGTGGGCCTCGATCCGGTGATGCTCGTGTTCCAACCGGTGCTCCTCGCGATGCTCGCGAGCGGGGTGCTGCCCGTGTCGAACCTGACGAACCTGATCGTCGCATCGCGGCTGTCGCTCACCACCACCGACTTCCTCGCGCACCTCGCGCTCCCGTCGGTGCTCGCGTCGGCGGTCGGCTGGTTCGCCTACCGACGCGTGTTCCCGGCGCGCGCGGTGATCGAGCGGGACCAGACCGAAGCCGACGGGCACGCGCTCGTGTTGGGCGGATGCGCGATCGGGCTGTTCCTCGTGGTGCTGGTCGTCGGGGAGCGAGTCGGAGTGCCGGCCTGGGTGGCGGCGGCGGTCGCGATCGTGCTGCTCGCGCTCTTCACGCACCGGCTTCCGTGGCAACGAGTGCCACTCGGCACGATCGTGCTCGCGGCCGCGCTCTCGATCGTTGCCACGGGCGCCGCGGCGGCGTTTCCCCGCCTGCTCACGAGCGCGGGCGACGGCGGCGTGCGCGGTTTCGCGGCGGGCGTCGTCGCCGGGAACGTCCTCAACAACCTGCCGGCGACCCTCGTGTCCCTGCCGCATGTCGCGCACGTGTCGCGCGTCTGGCCGCTCCTGTTCGGGCTGAATGCCGGTCCGAGCCTCCTCATCACCGGTTCGCTCGCCGGGCTGCTGTGGCAGGCGTCGGCGCGTGAGTCGGGTGTCCACGTCACCGCCGGGCAATTCTCACGCGTCGGTGTGATCGTCGGCATTCCCGCCATGGCGGTCGGGCTGGGCGTGCTCCTCGTGCGTTGAGGAAGGCGCGCCCGCCCCGAAGTGTCGGCTTCTTCACGGTCCGCGCGACAATGCGCTCGTGCATGCTGCGGCCGCTTGTTTCGACCTCCACGTACCGGAGAGCCGTTCCCTCAAGACCAAGCGCGCCGCGATCCGTCCGATCGTCGACGGGCTCCGCCATCGGTTCCCCGTCTCCGTCGCCGAGGTCGATCATCAGGACCAGTGGCAACGCGCCGCGATCGGAGTCGCGGTTGTGGGGAGCAGTGTCTCCCAGGTTCGCGAGGTGCTCGCGTCGGTCGAGCGGTTCGTGGTGTCGGCGGCCGATGTGGAGCTGCTCGACGTCGAGACCGGATGGCTGGAGCAACCGTGAGCCCGCAGCGCAAGTTCCCGCGCACCGCGCGCGTCAACGAGGTGATGCTCGAAGTGCTCGCCGACGAGCTCGAGCGGCTGTCCGACCCGCGACTCGAGCTCGTGACCCTCACCGGCGTGAAAGTGACGCGCGACCTTGCGTACGCGACCGTGTACTACTCGACGCTCGGCGCCACGACCGCCGAGGCGTCGCCGCTCTTCGAGGAGCAGGCCGGCGACGCATTGCGCGCCGCGGCCCCGCACCTTCGGGGACTCGTCGGCCGGCAGATGCGGATCCGGCAAGTCCCACGTCTCACCTTCGAGCCCGACCCCGGCATCCTCGCCGGCCAGCGCATCGAGGAGATCTTGCGCGGCATCCACCACGATGCCGAGCCTCAGGACGAGGCTGATGCCGACGAGGAGGACCTGTGACCGGAACCACGGAACCGGAAACCGACCCATCGCTGACCCGCGCGGCGGAGGTCATCGCGAACGCCGAGCGCGTCACGCTGGTGTGTCACGTGAATCCCGACGGCGACGCGTTGGGCTCCACGCTCGCGCTGCACCACGTGTTGCGCGCCGCCGGTGTCAGCTCCGTCGCGTCGTTCCCGATGCCGTTCGTCGTCGCGCCGCACTATCGCGACCTCCCGGGTCTCGATCTGCTGACGCCGCCCGATCAGGTCGACCGCGAGCCCGAGGTGATGGTCACCTTCGACTGCGGTGATCTCGCGCGACTCGGCGATCTGGAGACGAATGCCAAAGCTGCGGGCGAGCTGATCGTCGTCGACCACCACGCGTCGAACGCGCGCTACGGAACGATCAACGTGATCGACATGAACGCCGCCGCGAGTGGCGTGCTCGTGCGCAGGCTCGTGGCCGAGCTCGGGCTGCCGCTCACGCGCGACGCCGCGATCTGTCTGTACGCCGCGCTGGTGTGCGACACCGGACGCTTCCAGTACGAGTCCACGACGTGCGCGGTCTTCGAGCTCGCGCAGGAGCTCGCCGCGTTCGACCTGCCGATCTCGCAGCTCTCCCGCACGCTCTTCGAGGAGCATCGCTTTGCGTACCTGCAACTCGTCGCCGACGTGCTCGCGGGCGCGGTGCTCGTACCCGAGAAGCACTTCGTGTGGGCGAAGGTCACCCAGGCCGACCTCGAGCGGCGCGGCGTGAGCTTCGAGGAAGTCGAGGGGCTCATCGACCTCGTCCGACGCACGCGCGAGGCCGAGGTCTCGTGCGTCCTGAAGGAGGCGGCCGACGGCGCGTGGCGCGTGAGCCTGCGCTCGCTCGGTGCGGTCGACGTGTGCCGCGTGGCGCAAGCCGAGGGCGGGGGCGGGCACCGGTTCGCGGCCGGGTTCACGAGCGACGACCCCGCCGACGTCGTCGTGCAGCGGATACTCGCCGCGCTGTAGTCCGGCGACTGCGACGCGGCCGGCTCCCGCCATTAGCTTCCCAGTCCTTGCACGATGGACTGGTGGTAGTCGACAAGCCCGCCGCGCACACCTCGCACGACGTCGTCGCGCGCATGCGCAAGATCTACGGGCAGCGCCGGGTGGGCCACGCGGGCACGCTCGACCCGGACGCGACGGGCGTGCTGCTCGTGGGGCTCGGTCGCGCGACGCGACTGATGCGGTACCTGCAGGACACCGGGAAGTCGTATCGGGCGCGAGTCGTGTTCGGTGTCGCGACCGACACGCTCGACGCCGCCGGTGCGGTGCTCGAGCGCGCGGAGATGCCGCTGGCCCACGAGCAGGTGGAAGCCGCGCTCGGCGCGTTCGTCGGCGACATCGATCAGATCCCGCCCATGGTGTCGGCGATCAAGATCGACGGCCGCAAGCTCTACGAGTTGGCCCGGGCGGGGGAGACCGTCGAGCGACCGGCGCGGCACGTGCACGTCGACGAGATCGTGCTCGAGGAGTTCGTCGCCGGCGCGTACCCTGAAGCGACGATCCGCGTCGACTGTTCGAGTGGAACCTACGTGCGCACATTGGCGGCAGACCTCGGGACGGCCCTCGGTGGGTGTGCCCACCTTGCGGAGCTGAGGCGGTTGCGGGTGGGCTCGTTCGGGCTCGACGAAGCCCATTCGCTGGAGGCGGTCGCGTCCGACATCGAGGGCGTCCTGCTCACGCCCGCGGCCGCGTTGCGCGATCTCACCGAGGTCGTCGCCGACTCGGAGCTCCAGCGGGCGGTTGCGCACGGCGCGACGTTCGCCGCGCCGGCCCTGCTCGGCGCGGCCGGCGCGCACGCCGACGCGCCCGGCCCGTTCGCCGTGGTCGACGAGCAGGGAGAGCTCCTCGCGGTCTACGAGCGACGAGGCGCCGGGGTGAAGCCCACGGTCGTGTTCTCGGCGCAGGTGTCGACATGATCATCTGGCGCGATCCCGGCGAGGTCGGCCCGGCGGGCGACGGTGGAGCGCGCGCCGGTCGCGCGGTCACGATCGGCGCCTTCGACGGTGTGCACCTCGGGCACCAGGCAGTGCTGCGGCTCGTGCACGACCTCGCCCGCGCCCGTTCGCTCACGTCGACCGTGCTCACGTTCGATCGTCACCCGGCCGAGATCGTGCGTCCGGGATCGGCGCCCAAGCTGCTGACGACCCTCGATCAGAAGCTCGAGCTGCTCGACGCGACGGGCGCGGTCGACGAATGCCTCGTGCTCGCGTTCGACGAAGCGCGCAGCAAGGAACCGGCCGAGGACTTCGTGAGCGAGATTCTGGCCGGAGTGCTTCGCGCTCGTCTCGTCGTGGTCGGTGACGACTTCCACTTCGGCTACCGGCGTCATGGCGACGTCCCGCTGCTGAAGCGCATGGGCGCCGAGCTCGGCTTCGAGGTGCTCGGGCTCGGGCTCGTCGCGTCGCACGACCCGGACGCGCCCGACGGTGGGATTCCGTACTCCTCGACGCGCGCCCGTTCGGCCTTGGCGGAGGGCGATGTGGCGGGCGCCGCCGCGATCCTCGGCCGGCCCCACGAGGTGCGGGGAACCGTGGAGCGCGGCGATCAGCGCGGGCGCCTGCTCGGCTTCCCGACCGCGAATCTCGCGGTGCCGGAGCGCATCTGCCTCCCGGCCGACGGCGTGTACGCCGGCACCTTTCTTGCCGACGACGGCATCGAGCGGGCGGCGGCCATCTCGCTCGGTCGGCGCCCGACCTTCTACGAGGAGTCGGGCCTGCTGCTCCTCGAGGCCTACGTCCTCGACTTCGAGGGTGATCTGTACGACCAGGCGGCGCGGGTCCGGTTCCACCGTCGCCTGCGGGGCCAGGAGCGATTCGAGTCGGTCGACGACCTGATCGCCCAGATGGCGCGCGACGTGGAGTCGGTGCGCGACGACGCGCCGCCGGGTTAGGACGGATCGACTGCGCGTTCGGGCCAGTCGTTCACGAGGTCCCGAAACGCGGCGAAGTCCATGATCTCGAGCCCGCGAGTGAGCGCCTCGGCCACCCATTCGCTGTACATGCGGCGCGTGTCGACCTCGGCGGGTCGAGCCACGTGCAGGTACGTCTGCGAGTAGGTCGCGGGATCGAGCGTGGCGAGGAAATCGTCGATGTCGTGTCGACGGGCCTTGGAGCGTCGCCGCGGACCATCAGGCTTCGCGGGCTTCAGGCAGTGCAGCACGAGGTCGGAGCCCGCGGTGTTCTCGCTGACGAAGTGCTTGAACGTCCCGTGCTGCTTGTCGAACACGTCGGCGTTCACGATCACGAAGCCGGCCTCGACGATCGCGGAGTGGAGCGCGTCCCACACGCGGCCCGACGAGTTCATGAAGACGAGGAGCAGCCAGTGGCCGGGCCGCAACACCCGGTACGACTCCTCGAGTGACCGCAGGATCAGCTTGCGGTAGTCGTCGAGATCCTTCGACTGCATCCGGTTGACGATGGCCTCCTCCGTCGTGTCGGTGGTGCGACCGAGCCACGACTCCCAGAGCAGATTCATCTCGCTGTAGTTGATGTTCGAGCCGAACGGGGGATCGGTGAAGATCAGGTCGACGGAGTCGTCGGGCAGCCAGGAGAGGTCGGTCGCCGATCCGTTCACGACTGCCGTACGCCCCGTGTAGCCCGCGGCCGTGGTCGCGAGGTGATCGACGATCGTCTGCGCCTTGCGCGCATAGGAGACGAAGACGTTGGGCTCGTCGAAGATGTACGGAACGTTGAGACGCGCGGTGTTCCCGCTGCCGCCCCAGAACCGGAACTCCGAGAATCGGGTGACGCGGCGATAGAGCGACGTGAAGATCCACGCGAGGAACGACGCGGTGTCGGGATCTTCGAAGCGGTGAATCGTCTTCCAGATGTGACTCGTCGCCGCGAGGTTGCGAGGTGTGTAGAACTTGTCGACCGTGGTCAGGCCGTGGCGCTTCGGCTGGCCGAGGTTCACGCCGTCGGGAAGGGGAGTGCGAGGGAACCATCCCCGGGCCGCGCGCGGTTGCTCGCGTAGCGACTCGATCAATGCAAGGTCTTCTCGATCCGGCGGATGAGTCTGCTCGCGCCGGCGGGAGCCGCAGCACTTGTACGCCACCTCCACCGGCTCGGCAACGGTGCGCTCGAGCGCCGACTTCTCGAGCGCGGCGCCGCATCCGGGGCAGGGAAACTCGGTGAGGATCCGATGCTCCCGTGCCGTGTCGCCGTAACGCCGGCAAACGTCCCACAGGTTGAAGTCGCAGTCGCAGTGGGGGCACGCCACGCGATAGGCCCACACGGTGTAGAGAAGCTCAGTGTCGCGGCCGCACTCGCGACAAGCGGTCGTGTAGAGATCGGCGCGCAGTTGGGAGAGCTCGTCGAGGAGCCGGCGAAGCGCCGTCTCCAATCTCGACGCGGGGAACGTCGACACGAAGCGGCTCGCGATGAAGCACGCGGCCGGAGACAGCTCGTTGAGGATGCAGTCGCTGCCGAGGACCGAGGTCGCGACGCCGGTCATGCCACTGCCGGCGAACGGATCGAGCACGAGTCCGCCGTCGGGGAGATAGTGGCGGACGAGCTCGGCGATGCCCTGCGGCGGCACCTTCGTGTGGTACGTGTGCGCGTCGTAGGTGTACGTGTTCTTGCCCGCCGACATCCCCGACGGCGGCGGCTTGCGGGCGGTGGCCGCGGCCTTTCGGTGGCGATCGACCAATGAGGCAACGGTCGCGTCGGGTGTCGTCAGAAAGCGGTTTCCGCTCGTCAGCCGTTCGAGCACGGGATCCTGCGCCCGGGGCCGCACGACTTCGGGTTCGTCCGGCTCGACGAGCGCCTCGCCCCGGCGGGCCCGGCGGCTGCCGTGCGCGGCGAACGCCGGCTGCGGCGGCCCGGCATCGCCGCGGCACAGGGCGCGGATCGCCAGGCCCTGCTGCGGGCTCGGGGATGCCGTGCCGCCCTCCCACCGGGCGACTGACGCCCGCGAGGCGCCCAGCTCGTCGGCGAGTCGCTGCTGCGACCACCCGCGTCGCGCTCGCAGGCCGGCGAGCGCCTCCGGGAGCGTGCCCATGACACGACCGTACGTGACCGCGGCGACACGTGAGTCGATCCCCGCTGCGCCTCGCGCCGGCCCCGACCAGTCCTGTGGTAGCGTCACCTTTCGTCCCGTTCCCGGTGAAGGTTCAAACGCGCGCATGCCCGACAAAGCCGCCACGATCAGCGACAACAAGCTCCACGACTCCGACACAGGGTCGGCCGAAGTGCAGATTGCGTTGCTGACGGAGCGTATCCGCCACCTGACCGAGCACATGAAGGTCCACAAGAAGGACTTTCACAGCCAGCGAGGCTTGCTGATGCTCGTCGGTCGGCGGCGTCGGATGCTCGACTACCTCCGGCGCAACGACGTCGAGCGGTATCGAGCGCTCATCGCCAAGTTGGGCATTCGCCGATAGGGCAGCGCGCCGCAGCCATCTGCGGCGCGTTTGACATACGAAGCCCGCGAGATCGCAGTCGGTTGTCAGTCGCGAGCGCCCGCTCCTTGCGGACGCTGACAACTGGGAACCGGCACCTCTCGTGAGCATCGAGCTTCGAACAGAGAGAGGTATCCGCGCATGAGCGACAACGTCGTTCGCGTTTCCGGTCCCATCAACGCCGCTGGTCTCGAGATGACCCTCGAGACGGGAAAGCTGGCAGCACTTGCCGACGGCGCCGTCCTGGTCAAGGTCGGGGGCACCACGCTCCTTTCCACCGTCTGCACGTCGAAGCCCCGTGAGGGCATCGACTTCTTCCCCCTCACCGTCGACGTCGAAGAGCGCATGTACGCCGCGGGCAAGATCCCGGGCTCGTTCTTCCGTCGTGAGGGTCGCCCGGGCGAGCAGGCCATCCTCACGTGCCGGCTCACCGACCGTCCGCTGCGGCCGTCGTTCCCGTCCGACTTCCGCAACGAGGTGCAGGTCATCGCGACCATCCTCGGCGCCGACCTCGTGAACCCGCACGACGTCGCTTCGATCAACGGCGCGTCGGCCGCGCTCACCGTGTCGGGCATCCCGTTCGACGGGCCGATCGGCGCGGTTCGCCTCTCGCACCACAACGGCGAGTGGATCGCGCACCCGACGTTCGCCGAGGGCGACAACTCCACCTTCGAGATCGTGGTTGCCGGTCGTCGCAACGACGACGGCGAGATCGCGATCATGATGGTCGAGGCCGGCGGCACCGAACGCACCTGGGAGCTCTACGAAGAGGGCGCCCCGAAGGTCACCGAAGAGCTGATCGCGCAGGGGCTCGAGGAGTCGAAGCAGTGGATCGGCGCCGCGATCGACCTCCAGATCGCGTTGCACGCCGAGTACGTGCTCGCGCACGGTCCGATCACGCCGGTCGAGTACAGCCCGGCGATCGACTACACGCCCGAGGTGCTCGCGGCGGTGTCGGAGCACGCGAAGGGCAAGACCGCCGAAGCGATGGCGATCGCCGACAAGAACGACCGCAACGCGATGCTCGACGAGATCCAGGGCGAGCTGTTGATCGGTCTCGTCGGCACCGACGAGATCCCCGGCAAGTTCGCCGGCGAGGGCACCGCGGTGAAGCGGGCGTTCCGGTCGCTGCAGAAGGAAGTCGTTCGCAGCCGCATCGTGAACGAGGGCATCCGCATCGACGGTCGTGGTCCGAGCGATCTCCGTCCGCTCTCGGCCGAGACCAGCGTGCTGCCGACGTCGCACGGCGACGGTCTCTTCCAGCGCGGCGAGACGCAGGTGTTGTCGGTCGTGACGCTGGGCATGCCCCGTATGGAGCAGATGCTCGACACGATCACGCTCGACGACCGCAAGCGTTACATGCACCACTACAACTTCCCGCCGTTCTCCACCGGCGAGACCGGCCGCGTCGGTTCGCCGAAGCGGCGCGAGATCGGCCACGGCGCGCTCGCCGAGCGCGCGCTCGTGCCCGTGATCCCGAACGCCCTCGACTGGCCGTACACGCTGCGCGTCGTCTCCGACGTGCTCGCATCCAACGGCTCCACCTCCATGGCGTCGGTGTGTGGCTCGACGCTTTCGTTGATGGACGCGGGCGTGCCGATCAAGGCGCCGGTCGCGGGCATCGCGATGGGCCTCGTGTTCGCGGAGGGCAAGTACACGACACTCACCGACATCCTCGGCGCCGAGGACGCGTTCGGCGACATGGACTTCAAGGTCGCCGGCACCACCGAGTTCGTGACGGCGCTCCAGCTCGACACGAAGATCGCCGGCATCCCCGCCGACGTGCTCGGCCGGGCGCTCCTCCAGGCCAAGGAAGCGCGGCTCAAGATCCTCGAGGTCATGAACGCGGCGATCGCCGCCCCGCGCGACGACGTGCGCGAGACCGCGCCGAAGATCGTCAGCTTCGAGATCCCGGTCGACAAGATCGGCGAAGTGATCGGGCCCAAGGGCAAGGTCATCAACCTGATCCAGCAGGAGACGGGTGCCGACATCTCGGTGCAGGACGCCGACGGCGTGGGCATCGTGTCGATCGGCTCGAAGGACGGCGCGGCGGTCACCGAGGCGAAGCGCCGGATCGAGCTCATCCTCGACCCGCCTTCCGCCGAAGTGGGTGCGGTCTACGAAGGCCGAGTCGTGAACATCACGAAGTTCGGCGCGTTCGTGAACATCCTTCCCGGCCGCGACGGCCTGATCCACATTTCCAAGCTCGGGCAGGGCAAGCGCATCGACCGGGTCGAGGACGTCCTCGCCCTCGGCGACGAGCTCAGCGTGAAGGTCGACGACATCGACCAGAACGGCAAGCTCTCGCTGTCGCTCGTCGGCGACGACGACGGTGGCGACGGCGGTGGCTCGGGCGGCAACGGCTCGGGCGATTCGCCCCGCGCCGAGCGCAGCGAACGTCCCGAGCGGTCCGACCGGCCCGAGCGTTCGGAGGCACGCGCTTCCGGCGGGGGCGGTTCGGGTCGAGAGACCGCGTCGTTCGAAGCCTTCTGGGACGGCGAGGCCCGCGAGCAGTTCGGCGACCTCGGCCCGGCCGAGGAGGCCGCGGCCGGCGGCGCCCGCAGCGGCGGTGACCGTGGCGGCGATCGCGGCGGTGCGCGTCGTGGTGGTCGCGGCGGCGGCGCCCGTCGCGGCGGACCCCGTCGCTAGAGATCCGGTTCGTAGTGGGCAACTCGTGAGTGACGACGACGTACGCCGGACGCGACTCGCGTCCGGCTTGCGCGTCGCGACCGAGTCGTTGCCGTCGGCGCGATCGGTGACCATCGGGGCGTGGGTCGGGAGCGGCGCGCGCGACGAGTCGCCCGCGGAGTCGGGCGCGAGTCACTTCCTCGAGCACTTGCTGTTCAAGGGGACCGAGCGGCGATCCGCCCGCGAGATCGCGGAGGCGGTCGAGTCGGTCGGCGGCGAGATGAACGCGTTCACCACGCACGAGCAGACCGTGTTCTACGTGCGGCTCCCCGACACCCGGCTCGAGCTCGGGATCGACATTCTCGCCGACGTGTTGTGGAGCCCTGCGTTCCGTCCCGACGACGTCGATTCCGAACGCCAGGTCATCCTCGAAGAGATCGGGATGCGCGACGACACGCCCGACGATCTCGTGCACGATCTCTTCTCCCGTGCGCACTTCCCCGGCCATCCACTCGGGCGCGAGGTGCTCGGCACCGAGACGACGATCGAGCAGATGCCGCGTGACGGCATCGCCGGTTATCACCACGCGCACTACGAGCCGGCCAACATCGTGCTCGCCGCGGCCGGCAACCTCACACACGAGCGCGTCGTCGACCTGATCGGGGCACGGAGCCCGCAGTCGATGCCGGAGCGCCCCGCGCGCGAGCACGCCGTACCGGCCTCGCCCGAGCGTCTCGCCGTGGTGCACCGCCCGACGGAGCAGGCGCACATCGTGCTCGGGATCCGATCGGTGCCGTCGCTCGATCCGGATCGCCATGCACTCACGGTCGTGAACCAGGCGCTCGGCGGGGGAATGGCGTCGCGGTTGTTCCAAGAGGTGCGCGAGGAGCGCGGGCTCGCGTACTCCGTGTACTCGTACCGCGCCGCGTACGACGACTCCGGCTACCTCGCGATTTACGCAGGCACCGCGCCCGAGCGCGTCCAGGAGACGCTCGAAGTGATCGAGACCGAGCTCGAACGGCTCGTGCGCGACGGGCTTCCGGCCGCAGAGCTCGACGCGGCCAAGGGTCACCTCACGGGCTCGCTGGCCATGTCGCTCGAGACGTCGGCGAGTCGGATGCGCCGCCTCGGCCGGTCGGAGCTCGTCGAGGGCGAGATTCCCACGCTCGACGAGGTGATCGGGCGGATCGAAGCAGTCACGCCCGACGACACGCGTCGGGTGATCGACCGCGTGTTCGCGGACGCGCCGCGGACGCTCGCGGTGGTCGGCCCGCACGACGAGAGCGAGTTCCCCGCCTACTCGGGCAACTGATCTACCCCGCCGGTACGCTCCAGGTCAGGCGCAGAACGGAGGCCCGGGCGTACAACGAGCATCGCACGGGCGATAGAGGGCCGGAGGTCGTAGCCGCATGAGCATGATCCGTGTCGGGGTGTTCGGGGCGGCCGGGCGGATGGGCACCACCGTGTGCCGGGCGGTGCTCGATGCACCCGGGCTCGAGCTCGTCGCCGCCGTCGATCCGCTGCACGCCGGGATCGACCTCAGCCAGCTCGGTGTGCAGGGCGCGCAGATCCAGATCGCTCCGAGCGCCGGCGCGTTCCTCGACGCGGGCGTGGAGGTGGCGATCGACTTCACGGTGATCGATGCCGCACGCGAGAACCTCGCGTGGTGCGCCGAGAACGGTGTGCACGCGATCGTCGGCACCACCGGCTTCGGCGACGCCGAGATCGCCGACTTCGCGGCGCGATTCGAACGCTCCACCGCGAACGCCGTGATCGCACCCAACTTCGCGATCGGCGCGATCCTGATGATGCGCTTCGCCGAGCTCGCGGCTCCCTACTTCGACTCGTGCGAGATCATCGAGCTCCACCACGACCACAAGATCGACGCGCCGTCGGGTACTGCGATGCTCACTGCACAACGCGTCGCGGCCGCGTCGAAGGATTGGGGCGACGATCCGACGCGCACGGTGGTCGCCGAAGGCGCCCGCGGCGGCCTCGTGAACGGGATCCCGGTCCACGCGCTCCGGGTGCGGGGGATGGTCGCCTCGCAAGAGGTGCTGTTCGGCACGACCGGCCAGAGCCTGTCGATCCGCCACGACACCTACGACCGTTCGTGCTTCATGCCCGGCGTCCTCCTCGCGGTGCAGAAGGTGTCGGAGACACCCGGCCTCACCGTCGGCCTCGACGCGCTGCTCGATCTCTGAGGGACCCCTGCGCCGTAGCTGAGACGCGGGTAGCGTCCGCCTCGTCCAGGAGGTGGGACTGTTGACCTTGTTGACGGTCGATGGCGTACGGGTCGAATTCGGGGGCATCGTCGCGCTCGCCGACTTGTCGTTCACGATCGACGAGGGTCAGATCTGTGCCCTCATCGGTCCCAACGGCGCCGGCAAGACAACATTGTTCAACTGCGTCAGCCGCCTCTATCAGCCGCGGGAAGGCAGCATCGAGCTCGACGGCCGCAATCTTCTCGTGCTTCCTGCACACCGGATCGCCCGGGTCGGAATCGCCCGAACCTTCCAGAACCTCGCGTTGTTCCCGGCGCTCACCGTGGCGCAGAACGTGATGGTCGGCGCACATTCGCGCGGCGGCTCCTCGCGAGCCCGTCGAGCCGACGCACTCGCGCTCCTCGATCGGCTCGGTCTCGCCGACTTCGCGTCTCGGCACGCCGCCGGCCTGCCCTACGGGACGTTGAAGCGGGTCGAGATCGCGCGGGCGCTCGCGGCGCGTCCCCGGTTGCTGTTGCTCGACGAGCCCGCGGCCGGCCTCACGCACTCGGAGGTCGACGAGCTCGCCGACCTCGTGCGCTCCATCCGCGACGAATTCGAGCTGAGCGTGCTGCTGGTGGAGCACCACATGGCGATGGTGATGTCCATCTCCGACAAGGTGGTCGTCCTCGACTTCGGCTCCAAGATCGCCGAGGGCCCGCCGGAGCAGATCCGCGAAGATCCCAGAGTCATCGAGGCCTACCTCGGGACGCCGGCCGTATGAGCCTGCTCTCGGTCGAGCAGCTCACTGGTGGCTACGGCGCGGTGCGCGTGCTGCACGGAATCGACTTCACGGTCGAGCAGGGCGAGGTCGTGGTGATTCTCGGCGCGAACGGCGCGGGGAAGACCACGACGCTTCGAGCGATTTCGGGCCTCCTCGACGCCCGCGGGCGGATCGACTTCGACGGGAACGACATCGTCGGATGGCGACCCGAGCGCGTCGCGGCCGCCGGCATCGCGCACGTCCCGCAAGGGCGGGGGACCATCACCGATCTCACGGTCGAAGACAACCTGCGACTCGGCGCGTACACCCGCCGCGACCGTGATGTCGTTGTCGACCTCGACCACTGGTTAGGCGTGTTCCCGCGTCTGGCCGAGCGCCGACACCAGCTCGCGGGGAGCATGAGCGGCGGCGAGCAGCAGATGCTCGCGATTGCCCGCGCGTTGATGGCGCGCCCGAAGTTGGTGCTGCTCGACGAGCCGTCGCTCGGTCTCGCGCCGATCGTCACCCAGGAGCTGTTCCACACGTTGGGCGACCTGAATCGTGAGCAGGGCATCTCGATGCTCGTCGTCGAGCAGAACGCGGGGCTCGCGCTCGAGATCGCGCAACGCGGCTACGTGCTCGAGACCGGATCGCTCGTCGTCTCGGGATCGGCGGCCGAGCTCGCGGGCAACGACGACGTCCGCCGCGCCTACTTGGGGATCTGAGCATGGCCCTGTTCTTCACCCAATTGCTGAGCGGCATCCAGGACGGAGCCGTGTACGCGTCGCTCGCCGTGGCGCTCGTGCTGATCTTCCGCACGACCGGCATCCTCAACTTCGCCCAGGGCGAGATGGCGCTCTATTCGACCTACATCGTCTGGAAGCTGACCACGGGTGGCGTGCCCGTTTGGCTCGCGATCCTGATCTCGATCGTGATCTCGTTCGTCGGCGGTGCGGTGATCGAGCGGGTCGTGATCCGGCCGGTCGAACGCGCCTCGCCGCTCGTCGTCGTGATCGTCACCATCGGCATGTTCCTCGCGATCAACTCGCTCACCCAACTCCAGTTCGGCAGCGGCGAGCACGCCATGCCGAGCTTCTACCCGCAGCACACGTGGCGTCCGGGTGGCGTGCTCGTCTCCTCCGACACGATCGCGCTCGTCGGCGTGCTCGGTGTTGAGTGCCTGCTCCTTTACTTCTTGCTCCAGCACACCAAGCTCGGGCTCGCGTTCCGCGGGGTCGCGAGCAATCCCGAGTCGAGCCGCCTGCTCGGGGTGCCGGTGGGGCGGATCCTCATGGTGGGCTGGGGCCTGGCGGCGGCGGTCGGCGCGCTGGCCGGTGCGCTCGTGGTGCCGACCACCACCGGGCTCGTGCCGTCGTCGATGCAGCAGATCCTCGTGTTCGCGTTCGCGGCCGCCGCGCTCGGCGGCTTCGACAGCGTGCTCGGCGCGGTGGTTGCGGGCCTCGTCGTCGGTGTCGCCGACGCGTTGACGACCGGATACATCCACGCGTTGCACGGCATCGACCTGCTCGTGCCGTTCGGCCTGATCCTGCTCGTGCTGCTGTTCCGGCCCTCGGGCCTCTTCGGCAGCACGCGGGTGGAGCGCGTGTGATGACGCGGACCCAACAGCAGGCGATTCGCCTCGTGATCGCGGTGATCGCCGTCGCCGTGGTCGTGCAGTTCTTTGCCTGGTACTTCCCGACCCACTACGGACCCACCGACACCAGGTTGTTCGCCTCGGCCATGTACATCGGTGTCGCGGCGATGGGCCTCAACCTGCTCACCGGCTACAACGGTCAGGTGTCGATCGGGCACGGCGCGTTCTTCGGGATCGGCGCGTACATCACCGCGCTCCTGATGGACCACCAGTACTCGTGGTTCGGCCTCAACTTCGGGCACCAGAATTTCCTGTCCACGATCCCCACGGTCGCGGTCGTCACGTTCGTGATCGGCGCGCTGGTCGGCTTCCCGGCGCTCCGGGTCAAGGGCCTCTACCTGGCGTTGGTCACGCTGGGCCTCGCGGTCGTCTTTCCCGACCTCGCAACCCGGTTCGTGAAGGGAACGGGCGGCACGAGCCTGGTGTCACTGACGAGCACGGAGCTCGCGGCGCCGCGCTGGTTCCCGTCGCAACTCTCCGCCCAAGACCAGTGGGCGTACACGATGGCATTCGCGTTCGCGCTGCTCGGGCTCGTCGCGGTCTGGGTGTTGGCGCGCAGCCGGTTCGGCCGATCCCTGATCGCCGTGCGCGACCACGAGGCGGCCGCGGCGTCGGTCGGCATCGATCTCGCCCGCACCAAGGTCACGGCGTTCGCGCTGAGCGCGATGTACGCGGGCATCGCGGGGTCGTTGTCGGTGCTCGTCGTGCAGAACGCGAGCGGTGACGACAAGCTCGTGACCTTCCAGACCTCGATCGAGTTCCTCGTCGCGGTCGTGATCGGCGGCACCGCGACGGTCGTCGGGCCGCTCATCGGCGGCTTCGCCGTCGTGTACATCCAGAAGTGGGCAACCGACGCATTTCCGAACAAACCCATCATCTCCCCGGCGACGTTCGGCATCGTCCTGATCGTCCTGATGTACGTGCTCCCCGACGGAGTGGTCGGGGGCGGTCGGCGACTTCGCGGGTTGGCCGGTCGTACACTCCGGGCTCGCCGCAGACGTGACGTGAATCCCGCACCACTGTGACCGGAAGCTTCCCCCGAAGAAGAGGACGTCCCATGATCGATCGTCGTGCGAGTCGTGCGATTGGAATGCGCCGCGGCGTCGCGACTGCACTGGTCGTCGCCGTCGCGTTGGTCGGTGCCGCCTGCGGCGGCAACCGGTCGACCGCGAAGCCGAGTACCAGCTCCCCCGCGGTGAGCACGGCCGGGAGCGGCTCGTCGGCGTCGCTGATCGACACGTCGAACTGCCCTCCGAACACCGACACGACGGGCGTGAGCGGCGACACGATCACGATCGGCACGAGCGTCGCGGAATCGGGGACGTACGCGCCGTTCAGCGCGATCCTCGACGGTGAGCAGGCGTACATCGACTACACGAACGCCAACGGGGGCGTCACCGTTGCCGGCAAGAAGTACAAGATCAACCTGGTCGCCAAAGACGATCAATACGTCGCGTCGCAGACCGTCAACAACGTCAACTCGCTGCTGAACGACAACCACGTGTTCGCCTTGCTCGACGTGGTCGGCACCAAGAACAACCTGGCCATCCGCAACCTCGTGAACACCCAGTGTGTGCCCGATCTCTACGCGGCGAGCGGGGCCACGCAGTGGGGCAACCATCAGTATCCGTGGCTGATCGGCTCGGAGCTCGTGCCGTATCCGCTCGAGGTGCGGCGCTTCGTCGACTACCTGGAGCAGACGAAGCCCGACGCCACGATCGCGGTCCTCCGGGCCAACGACGACTTCGGTCAGTCGTACGCCGACACCCTCACGCAGATGGTCAAGGGCACCAAGCTGAAGATCGTGCAGACCCAGCAGTACGACAGCGCGGGCTCCCAGGTCACGACGCAGGTGAACAGCCTGGCGAGCACGAAGGCCGACGTCTTCTTCCTCGGCGCCACGTTGCTCGCCTGCCCGGCCGCGCTGACGGCCGCGCAGAACGCGGGCTGGCACCCGATCATCTACATGTCGGGCACGTGCGTTTCGAAGGTCCTCTTCAGCATCGCCGGCGCCGCGGCGAACGGCGTGTTCAGCGTCACGCCCTTGCTCGACCCGGCCGCGCCCGTGAACGCCTCGAATCCCGCGATGCAGCTCTACCGGGCGCAGGTCGCGAAGTACAAGCCGAAGGCCGATCTCGACGACGGGATCGTCGGCTACGGCTGGACGACCGGTGCGCTGTTCGTGAAGACCCTCGAGAGCTCACCGAGCCTCACCCGTAGCGCGGTGATGGAGACCGCGCGCACGCTGAAGGATGTCAGCGGCGTCGGTCTCGAGATCCCGGCCGCCAAGTGGAACACGTCGGCGAACGACTGGTTCGTCGGTGAGACGTTCCAGTTCATCAAGTACGACGCCAACGCGAAGCACACGGACCCGGTCGGCTCGCTCACGAATGACGACGGTCAGACTGCGAAGCTCACGCCGAGCGAGCTGATCAACCAGTAGGCACGAGCGCGGCGAGCACGCACGCGAGGGCCGCGAGGTCGGTGACGACCTCGAGGCCCTCTCGCGTCACGAGCCAGTCACGGTTGCGCTCCTGCAGCTCGCGTTCGGGGTCGTAGCGATTCAGGTACACGACGACGCGGTGCGTGGGCAGCAGCTCGACGCTCATCCGCACGACGTTGATCGTTCCCAGCTCAGCGTCGGCGACGAGCACGATCAGCGCCGGCCGCAGCGCGGCAACCAACGTGACGGTGTCACCGTCGGCCGCCAGCGGGGAGCGCACGCCCCCGACGCTCTCGACGAGCACGATGCCGCCGCGCGGCGAGCTGTCGGTGATCTCGGTGGCGAGGTCGGCGACGGTGAACGGCGGGGAGCCGAGCGCCTCGGCGGCCATGGGCGGCGCCATCGCCAAGGGGAGCCAGCGGTGCGCGGGGCACACCGTTTCGGGGTCCTCGCCGGTGGCCGCGCCGAGGATCTCGGCGTCGGTCGGCGCGTCGCCACCGCGGTCGAACGACTGCACGGGCTTGCGCGCCACCACCTCGATGCCGCGTTGTCGGAGTGACGCGGCCAGGGCGGCGGTGACCCACGTCTTGCCGACGTCGGTTCCCGTCCCGGCGACGACGACGAACGTCATGGCCCGACTCGAGACCAACGTCGATCGAGCGGGCTCATCGAGCGGGACTGCGCGCATCGCCGAACACCTCGCCGAGCGCGGCGAGCAATCGGTCGACCTGCGCGTCGGAGTGGGCCGCGCTCATCGCGACGCGCAACCGGGAAGTACCCGGCGCGACCGTGGGCGGTCTGATCGCGGGCACGACGAGACCGTGCTCGAGCAGCAACGCGGACGCGCCGATCGCGCGCTGCTCGGCTCCGCACACGAACGGCACGATCGGCGACGGATGACCCGGACGGAGCCGGTCGACGTTCGCGCGCAAGCGGGCCACCAGCGCATCGCCCTCGGGGGAGCGCCACACGCGCAGCGCGGCGAGCGCGGCGGCGGTGTCGGCGGGTGTCGGAGCCGTCGTGAAGATGTACGGGCGGCTCGAATTCTCGATCAGGTCGATGTATCGCTGCGGCCCCGCGACGAACCCGCCGAGCGACCCGAGCGTCTTCGAGCAGGTGCCGACGCGGAGCAGGTCGGCGCCCGCGTCGACGTGCACCTCGGGCCCGAGCACGGCGTGCGCCTCGTCGAGCACGAGCAACGCCCCTTCGGTGGCACAGAGCTCTGTCAAGGCGTCGACGTCGGCCGCGTCACCGTCCATCGAGAACACCGTGTCGCTCACCACGAGCGCCCGGCGGCCGCCCCGGTCGCGCAGGAGCGTGCGCAGCTGATCGAGGTCTCGGTGCCGGTACACCGCGGTGTCGGCGCGCGCGAGCCGGCAGCCGTCGATGATCGAAGCGTGATTGAGCTCGTCGGAGCACACCAGCACGCCGGCCGTCCCGAACGCCGTGAGCACGCCGAGGTTCGCGGCGAAGCCGGTGGGGAAGAGCGCGCTGCGCTCGGTGCGCTTCCACGCCGCGAGCTCGCGTTCCAGCTCACTGTGGATCGGGCGCGACCCCACGATGAGCCGCGCGGAGCCCGATCCGGCGCCCCAACGGTCGAGCGCGTCGTGCGCGGCGGCGATCACGGTGGGATGGGCGGTGAGGCCGAGGTAGTCATTCGACGCAAACGACACGACCGCCCGGCCTTCGGCGTCCTCGCCAACGGGTCCGAGCGCGTCGAGATCGCGAGGCGCTCGCCAGCGACCCGACGCGCGGATCGTGCGGGCCTCGCCGGCGGCCCACGCGGCCCACGTCACGGCGCGCCGTCCGGGACCTCGCACACCTCGTCGATCGAGTCGGAGAGCGCGGCGACGATCCGGTGCAGCTCGGGCGACGTGATCGTGAGCGGCGGCATCACCACCACGGTGTCGCCGATCGGGCGCAGGAGCACTCCCCGCTGCACCGCGGCCGCCGACACCCGCCGGCCCCAGCGCAACCCGTCGGCCGGCGGCGCGAGTTCGACGCCGCCCATGAGTCCCTCGAGCCGGACCTCGCGCACGGCGGGCTTCGACAAGACGCGGTCGTGCAGCAGCGCGCGCAGCTCGTCGGAGCGGTCGCGGACGTTCTCGAGCACGTTCCACGCTTCGAAGAGCTCCAGGTGGCGCAACGCGACCGCGGCCGCGAGCGCGTTCCCGCCGTACGAGTGGCCGTGATAGAGCGTGCGCGCGCCGAGATCGTCGCCGAGGAACGACCGGAACACGCGGTCGCTCGCGACCGTCACCGACATCGGCAGGTAGCCAGCGGTCATCGCCTTGCCGAGGCAGAGCAGGTCGGGGCGCAGCCGCGCCTGTTCCGATGCGAAGAGTGTGCCGGTGCGCCCGAACCCGGTCGCGACCTCGTCGCAGATGAGGAGCACGTCGTGGGTCGCGCACGCGGCGCCGAGGCGCGCGAGCCCTGCTCGATCGGCGAGTTGCATGCCGGCCGCGCCCTGCACGAGCGGCTCGACGATCACGGCGATCAGCTCGGTTGCGTGGCGCGCAACCATCGCGCACGCGGTGTCGAAGCACCCCGGATCGCCGAACGCGGGCGCGCGCAACACCGGGAACCGCAACGGCGCGAACACGTCGGCGCCGAAGCCGTCGTCGCCCACCGACAACGCGCCGATCGTGTCGCCGTGGTACGCACCGCCGAACGCAAGGAAGTGCCGGCGCGGCGCGCCGAGATTCGCCCAGTGCTGGAACGCGATCTTGAGCGCCTGCTCCACCGCCGACGCGCCGTCGGACGCGTAGAGGAAGTGCGGCTCGTCGACCGGGACGACGCGCGCGAGCGCCTCCGACAGCTCGATCACGGCCCGGTTGCCGTTGCCGAGCATCGTCGAGTGGGCGCCGAGATCGAGCTGTTGGCGGATGGCGTCGTCGAGCTCGGGCACGTGATGGCCGAGTGTGTTGACCCACAGCGACGAGATTGCGTCGAGGTAGCGCCGGCCGTCGACGTCGATCAGCTCGTGGCCTTCGGATCGCTCGACGATGACCGGCTCGTTGTCGGTGAAGGACGCCATTTGCGTGAACCCGTGCCACACGACCGCCGCGTCGCGCTCAGCCCACTCTTTTGCCGTCACAGCGGGTGATTCTGACCCACAATGGTCGTGATGCCCCAAGCGCCGGCGCCGAGCCCCCAGCCGCCCGACCCGCTGACCCTGCGCGACCGGTTGCTCGCGGCCACCTATCGGTGTGTGGCCCGATTCGGTCTGGGCAAGACCACCCTCGAGGACGTCGTGAAGGAGTCGGGCCTGTCCCGGGCGACGATCTACCGCCAGTTCCCCGGCGGGCGCGACGAGCTCCTCCTCGAGACGGTCGGCTGGGAGCTCGCCAACTACTTCACCGCGCTCGCCGACCACGTTCGGGATGCTCCCGATCTGGTGCAGCTCCTCGAACAGGGCCTCGTGTACGCGCAGGGCTCGGTGGCCGAGCACGTCGTGCTCCGCAAGATCCTCGACACCGAGCCGGAGCGGCTGCTGCCGCTGCTGACCGTCGAGTCGGCCAAGACGCTCCCGTTCATCGCCGACTTCTTGCACCCGTACCTGCTGCGCGAGCAGGGAGCCGGCCGGCTGCGGGACGGTGTCGACCTCGACGGCGCGGCGGAGTACCTCGCCCGCTCCATTCTGTCGTTGATCAACGCGCCGGGCCGCTGGGATTTCGGCGATCCGGCCCGGGTGAGCGAAGTCGTCCGCGACGAGCTCCTCGGCGGGATCGTGGCATGAGCAGCCAGGCGCAGATCCGGAGGCCCGGATGGTCGAGTTGTCGCGCACCGGCGGTCGAGGGCCGGAGGTCGTAGCCGCATGAGCATCGACCGGCCCGAGCCGGAGCCCGACCCGAGTCCCGAGCCGTTCCTGTTTCGCATCCTCCGCTCGACGATCGCGCCGCCGGTGCTCGGCGACGCCGGACACGACGCACCGCTCTCGCGGCGGGGCCGGATCCTGTTCTGGGGCACCGTCTCCGTGCTGGTCGTCGCCGTCGCGGTGCTGTTCCTCGCCACGGCGTCGAGATGAGTGCTCGCGGTCGCGAGCGCCAATGTGACGGCTGACACGTTGACGCGATGAGACGATCAGCGCTGTATTGTCTCAGTGGTGCCCGCACGAGCGAACGCGCAGCCTGACCGCATCCTCGACGCCGCCCTCGCCTGCATTGCCCGCGTCGGCGTCGCCAAGACCACCCTCGACGACGTCGCCCGTCAGGCCGGCTGCGCCCGGGCCACCGTCTACCGCTGCTTCCCGGGCCGCGACGCGCTGCTCCGCGCCGCGCTCGACCGCGAGGTGCAAGCCCTCACGCAGCAGGTGATCGACGCCGCCGACCGGGCCGAGACGCTGACCGACGCGATCGTCGCCGTCGTCCTCGCCGCGGCGGAACCCTTCCGCACCCACGCCGCCCTCGGGTTCGTCCTCGAGCACGAGCCCGAGATCGTGACCGCGCAGCTCTCCTTCGAGCGGGGGAGCGCGCTCCTCACGACTGCGGCCGCGCTCGCGGCGCCGGCGTTCTCGCGCTTCGTCCCCGCCGAACGAGCCGAGCGGCTCGCCGAGTGGGTGGCGCGTCTCACGCTCTCGTATCTCTGCAATCCGTCGGAGCACGGACAGCTCGACGATCCCGCCTACGTGCGGGCGTTGGTCGTCGACTACGTCCTGCCCGGTGTCACTCGAATCATCGGCCCGCCCGCATCCGCTACCGCTCGCGAAGGAGTCTCGCAATGACCACCAACATGGAACTCATCGGACGCGACGACATCAACGACCTCGAGGCGATCCTCTCGGTGTGCAACACCGACGCCGACGCGATCGTGCACGCCGTGAAGTCGAACGCCGACGCGGTGTTCACGTGGGACTACGAGCGCAGCCGCACGCCGCTCATCAAGCTCTACGAGAAGGCCAAGACCTCGCAGTGGAACGTCACGACCGACCTCGACTGGTCGATCGAGGTCGACCAGGTGAAGATGGCGCTCGAGAACGTCCAGGCCGACCAGAGCTTCTTCTCCGAGACCATCGATCTCAAGGGCACGCCCTTCGAGAAGTGGGGCGAGAAGGAGTGGATCGAGTTCGGCGTCGAGTCGCAGAACTGGCTGCTCTCGCAGTTCATGCATGGTGAGCAGGGTGCGCTGCTGTGTACGGCCCGAATTGTCGAGACCGTCCCGTGGATCGACGCGAAGTACTACGCCGCCACGCAGGTGATGGACGAGGCCCGGCACGTCGAGGTGTTCGCCAAGTACCTCGACGACAAGCTCTCGGGTCACTACCCGATCAACGCGCACCTCGGCCTGCTCCTCGACGACATTCTCGAGGACAGCCGTTGGGACATGACCTACCTCGGCATGCAGATCATGGTCGAGGGTCTGGCGCTCGCCGCGTTCGGCTTCCTGTACCAGATGACGAGCGAGCCGCTGCTCAAGAAGCTGCTCCGCTACGTCATGAGCGACGAAGCCCGTCACGTCGCGTTCGGTGTGCTCTCGTTGCAGGAGTACTACAAGGAGCTCAGCGACGCCGAGATGAAGGACCGCCAGGAGTTCACTTTCGAGGCTGCCGTCCGGATGCGCGACCGCTTCCTGCAGCAAGAGGTCTGGGAGCGCATGGGCGTGCCGGTGAAGGACGCGGTGCGTCTGGTCATGGTCGACGAGGGCCGCAAGGAATTCCAGAACATCCTGTTCTCCAAGATCGTCCCCAACTGCAAGAAGCTCGGTCTGCTCGACCGCAACAACGGCTTGCTCCGCAAGCGGTTCACGGAGCTGGGCGTGATCCAGTTCGAGGACTGGGTCGACACCGGCGAGGAGTACGCCATGCTCGACGAGGTTTCCAAGGACCGCGAAGCCGCGGTCGCATAGCCAGCTCGCCCGCCCCCGCGCGACACCGGCCGCCCCTCGGGGCGGCCGGCTGTCGTTCGAGACAGTCCCGCGTCACAATTCCTCGCCAGAAGTAGGGAGCGGAGCGGATGGCGAGCGACGACTGCGAGTTCTGCGACCTCGAGGCGTTCCGTTCGTTCGGCTCGCCGGTGTACATCGAGAACGAGCTCTGCCTCTTCGGGAACTCCGACGACGGAGAGGGCCTGCGCGGCAGCGGGATCATCGTCCCGAAGGCGCACCGGCCGACGGTCTTCGATCTCACGCCGGCGGAGGTCACCGCGACGTTCGAGTTGCTGAACGAGGCGAAGCGCCGGCTCGACACGCGGTATGCGCCCGACGGCTACACGATTGGCTGGGCCACCGGAACCGCAGCCGGTCAGAAGGTGTTCCACGCGCACCTGCACGTCGTGCTCCGGTTCGCGGACGAGCCGTTCGCGGGTCGCGGCTTTCGCTGGTGGCTGAAGCAACAGGACAACCGGCGACCGCAGCTTTGACCGGCGTTGCCGCGCTCCTACGAGGGAGTGGTCGGCTTGCGTTCGAGTCGGTAGTGGAGGCGTATCACCGGAATCGACCACAGGGTGAGCGCGTGGTCTGTCCGCAGCGTGCCCTCGTCGTCGACGTACACGCGGAACTGTTCCGCCAGCGGTACCCGACGAACGAATGCCGAGCGGCCGCCGGCACGCACGATCAAGTACGCGCCGTCGTCGCCGAACTCGCCGATCGGCGAAGTCAGTGTCAACGCGCCGCCGGGTTCTACCGACGGGCGCAAGAACACTGCGACACTCCCGTTCGGAAGGGGAAACATGACTCTGATGCTGGGGTCGAGCGTGCGAGGTAGTTGCACTGTCCCGTACCAGCCGCTGTACACGACTTGTCCGGTCGATCGCAGCGTTCGCAGCCACGCGGCGCCGAGTTGCCTCCCGACGCTGTCGCGGAGCGAGACGACGCGGCTCTCCATCCCCTGGGCGACATCGAGCGGACGCAACGGCAGCGCCAGCTGCTGGAGCCGGCGCGCGAACACTGCCGACAGGAGCCATCCCCCGGGAAGGGCTGCGGGGCACCACTGTGACCACACGTCGAGGCGCCATTCCGTCGTGCGTTCGTAGAAGTCGACGACTGCCGGGGAGAGCGCGTCCGGGTCGAATCCGTCACCTTTCAGGAGTCCAACCGACGCGAGGAGTCCGCCGCCCTCGAAGAGCTCACCCTTCAGCCGATTCGCTTCGCGAGCGACCCACTCGTCGCCGATGACCCTCGGATCACCGACGGGGCCGTCGAGCCACGGGTGATCCGTGAGGTCGACCTTCCGGCCGGTGACGCGAACCCAGGCCTGCGTCGCTCGATCGATGAGGGATCCGCGTTCGCTCATCGTGCCATTGTCTCCCCATCCTGCCCGATTGCCGTGACGTGTCCCGGCCTGCGCGGCCGCCTGCGGAGGCGGTGATACCGTCCGCGCAATGAGTGACTCGGTCCGCATCGTCTTCCTGGGCGGGCTGGGGGAGATCGGGCGCAACTGCTGTTGCATCGAGGTCGACGAGCGGATCCTCCTCGTCGACTGCGGGATCATGTTCCCCGACGCCGACATGCCCGGCGTCGACCTCGTGCTCCCCGACTTCACGTACCTGCGCGAGAACGCCGAGCGGGTCGAGGCGATCCTGCTCACCCACGCCCACGAAGACCACGCGGGCGGGATCGCGTTCCTGCTCCGCGACATCTCGGTCCCGGTCTACGGATCGGCCCTCTCGCTCGCGCTGGCGCGCAACCGCATCGAGGAAGCGGGCATGCTCGACCGCACCGAGCTGATCCCGGTCACCGACGGCGAACGGCGGCGCATCGGCCCGGTCGACTGCCAGTTCATCCCGGTCACGCACTCGGTCCCGGAGGGATTCGCGATCGCGTTCTTCACGCCGGTCGGCACGATCATCCACAGCGGCGACTTCAAGCTCGACCTCACGCCGGTCGACGGGCGTCGCACGAACCTGGCGCTCCTCGGCGAGATCGCGAGCCGCGAGGGCGGGGTCCGGCTGCTCATGGCCGACTCCACCAACGCCGAACGTCCGGGGTTCACCCCGTCGGAGTCGACGGTCGGCGCGGCGATGCGATCGCTCTTCCGGGAGTACCCCGACAAGCGATTCATCGTCACGAGCTTCGCGTCACACCTGCACCGCGTGCAGCAGGTCGCGCAAGCCGCGATCGCCAACGGCCGCAAGATCGCGTTTGTCGGCCGGTCGATGCAACAGAACATCTCGATGGCGCGCGAGCGCGGCTTCATCGACATTCCCGACTGGGCGGTCATCGACATCGACGAGGCGCCCAAGCTCGCACCCGAAGAAGTGTGCATCGTGTGCACGGGTTCGCAGGGCGAGCCGATGAGCGCGTTGTCGCTCATGGCGGCGCACGAGCACAAGCACGTCAAGATCTCTCCCGACGACGTCGTGGTGATCAGCGCCCACGCCATTCCCGGCAACGAGTCGAACGTGTCACGCGTCATCGACTCGTTGCACCGTGCGGGCGCCGAGGTCGTGCACGATCGCACCTCACCGGTGCACGTCTCGGGTCACGCCTCGCAGGAAGAGCTGAAGTTCCTGCTCAACCTCCTCTCGCCGGAGTGGTTCGTGCCGGTGCACGGCGAGTACCGCCATCTCGTACATCACGCGCAGCTGGCGCGCGACGTCGGCGTCGCCGCGGATCGGGTCATCATCTGCGAAGACGGCGACGTCATCACGCTCACCGCCGACGGCGCGTACGGCGAGCGACGCGCGGTGCCCGCCGGCTACATGTACGTCGACGGGATCGTCGGCGACATCGGTCACGGGGTGCTGCGCGACCGCAAGGCGCTCTCCGAGGAAGGTGTCGTCGTCGTCATCGTGACCGTCGACACCCAGGCCGGCGAAGTCGTGACCGGACCCGAGATCGTGACGCGCGGTTGGGTCTACGGGCCCGAGGCGGAAGACCTGATCGAGGAGGCCAAGCAGGCGGTCGCGGTCGCGATCGAAGCGACGATCGCCGAGGGCGCCTACGACCTCGACACGCTCCGCCGGCACGCGCGCCGATCGCTGGGCAAGTTCATCGACGAGCGCACGCGGCGGCGTCCGATCGTCATCCCCGTCGTGATGGAAGTCTGAGAGCACGAAGGCGTGGCGCTCGAGATCAGTTGCGAAGGCCGGCGCGCGCTGGTGACCGGCGGCGGCAACGGCGTGGGTGCGGCCATCGGGCGCGCGCTCGTCGACGCGGGCGCGTTCGTGTGGGTCAACGACATCTACGAAGAACGCGCCGCGGAGGTCGCTCGGGAGTTGGGCGCGCCGCACTCGGCGCAGCCGGTGAAGGCCGACGTGACGAGCCCGACCAAGATCCTGCGCATGCGGGAGGAGACCGGCCCGGTCGACATCCTGGTGAACAACGCCGGCATCCCCACCTCGGGCTTCCAGCTGAAGAAGTTCGTCGACACCAGTCCCGACGACTGGGAAGGCGACATGCGGCTCAACCTGGGCGCGGTGCTGCACGTCACCCACGCGTACATCGGCGCGATGGTCGACGCCGGTTGGGGCCGCGTCGTGACCGTCGTGTCCGACGCGGGCCGCAAGGGTGAGCGGATGCAGGCCATCTACGGAGCGGCCAAAGCCGGCGCGATGGGCTTCACCCGCGGCCTGGCGGCCGAGGTCGGACGGCACGGCGTGACCGCCAACTGCGTCGCGCTCGGCACGATGAACACCGGCGTGCTCGCCGACGCGCTTTCGAAGAACCCGGAGCTCGAGTCGCGCCTCGCCCGGCACTACCCGGTGCCGCGGGTCGGGGAGCCGGCCGAGCCCGCGGTGTTGGTCGCCCTGCTGTGCAGCGACGCCGCGAGCTGGATCACCGGCCAGGTGTACCCCGTCGATGGGGGCTACGTCTCGGCCCTGTAGCGGCCCGGCCGAGAACCACCGTGGCTGGTGGGGCTGGTGTTAGCTTGTCGGTGATGGCTACGCGCCGACGGTCGAAGACCTCGCGCGCCCAGCGGTCACGGGGTCGGTCCGGGCGGAGGACCACAGGGCGTTCTCGAGTCGCGGTCCGATCCGCGTGGCGAGACGACGTGAACGAGCAGCTCCGGGCCCACCGCCCCGACGCGCTCGCCTTCCTGCTCGCCGTGATCGGCGTGATCTCGGCGCTGGGCATCTACTCGGATCTGGCCGGACCGTTCGGGCGGGCCATCGAGCACGGCTGCGCAGCCGTGCTCGGTGGCGGCCGGTTCCTCGTACCCGTGGCGCTCGTCGTCGGGTCGCTCTCGCTCGTGACCCCGAGATGGGGCGCCACCGAAGACGACGAGGACGACGATCGAGCCGGGCGCGGCTGGCGGCTCGGCATCGGGTTCCTGCTCGTCGGCCTGGCCGCGGTCGGGCTGATGCACATTGGGCACGGCAACCCTCACGGCTCGATCGACCGGCTCGAGCACGCGGGCGGCGTCATCGGCGCGCTCGTCGGCGCACCGTTGCGGGCCGCCCTCGGTCCGGTGGGCGCGGTGATCGTGCTCGTCGCGCTCGGTCTGTTCGGCGTCTTGCTCGTCGTCGGCACCGGGCTGCGCCAGCTCGCGACCGGCGCGACGGTCGCGACGAAGTTCGTCGGCCAGCAGCTGCGCGCGCTGATGGTGATGCCGGCTTCCGAGACCGAGGACTCGATCGATGCCGAGTCGCCGATCGCGGGCGCGGTCGACGTCGACCTGACGGCCCCGGCGTTCGACCAGGACCTCGTGGTCGCCGAGCTCGTCGACGACGACGAGTACGAGGAAGTCGAAGAAGAAGAAGAGGAATACGAAGACGAGGAAGAAGAAGGCGAGTACGACGAGGACGAGGAGTACGAAGAAGAGGAAGAGGAAGAAGAAGAGGACGAGGAGATCGCGGCCGAGGACGACACCGACGACGAGCTCGTCTCGATCGGCGACGAGACCGGCGCCGCCGAGCAGCTCGAGATCCAAATGCCGCCCGGGATCCGCAAGAGCCCGTGGAAGCTGCCGGCCGCCAACGTCTTGAAGCGCAGCGAGTCGAGCAAGGTCGATCCCCAACTCGTGCAAGAGGGCGGCGAGGTGCTCGAAGCGACGATGCGCCAGTTCGGTGTGGACGCGCGACTCCTCGGCGCGACCGTCGGACCCACCGTCACCCGCTACGAGCTCGAGCTCGCGCCGGGCGTGAAGGTCAACAAGGTCACGAGCCTGGCGAAGGAGATCGCCTACTCGATGGCCAGCCACGACGTCCGCATCCTGGCGCCCATCCCGGGCCGCAGCGCGATCGGTGTGGAAGTGCCGAACAAGATGCGCCCGATCGTCACCCTGGGCGACATCCTTTCGAGCCCGGAGGCGAAAAAGGCCAAGCATCCGCTCGAGGTCGCGATGGGCCGCGACATCGCGGGGAACGCGGTCATGGCCAACCTCGCGACGTTCCCGCACGTGTTGATCGCGGGCCAGACGGGCGCGGGCAAGTCGAGCTGCATCAACAGCATCGTCACGTCGTTGCTCGTCCGGACCACGCCCGACGAAGTGCGGCTGATCCTCGTCGACCCCAAGCGCGTCGAGCTCGGCCAGTACAACTCCGTGCCGCATCTGCTCACCGAAGTCGTCACCAACCCAAAGCGCGCCGCGAACGCGCTCGACTGGGCGGTGCGCGAGATGGAGATGCGCTACGACATCCTGGCCGACATCGGCGTGCGCGACATCACCGGCTACAACGCGATGTTCGACCGGGGCGAGTTGCCGACGCACGACGACCCCGATCCCGAGACCGGCAAGTCGTACGACCGGCTGCCGTTCATCGTCGTCGTGGTCGACGAGCTCGCCGACCTGATGATGGTTGCCGCGCGCGACGTCGAGACGAGCATCTGCCGGTTGGCGCAGATGGCTCGCGCGGTCGGGATCCATCTCGTGATCGCGACGCAGCGCCCGTCGGTCGACGTGATCACCGGCGTGATCAAGGCCAACATCCCGAGCCGCCTCGCGTTCTCCGTGAGCACGCTGGCCGACAGCCGCGTGATCCTCGACCAGATGGGCGCGGAGAAGCTCATCGGCAAGGGCGACATGCTCATGCTGACCGCGTCGTCGAGCCGGACCGAGCGGGTACAGGGCGCGTGGGTCGACGAGGAGTGCGTGCGCAAAGTCGTTGCGCACTGGCGGCGCCAGGCCACCGAGTCGACGTACGTCGAGGGTGTGCAAGGCGCCGACGGCGTGAGCGGCGGTCGCAGCGGGAGCGACGACGACGACTCCGACGACCTGTTCGACGAGGCGATGGAGCTCGTCGTCCGAGCCGGCACCGGTTCCACGAGCATGCTCCAGCGCAAGCTCCGCGTCGGCTTCGCCCGTGCGGGCCGGCTGATGGACCTCCTGGAGCGCCGCGGCGTCGTCGGTCCGTCGGAGGGGTCGAAGTCGCGGGTCGTGCTGATGTCGGTCGAGGAGCTCGAGGAGATGAGCTCGCGCGCCTGACCTGTGCGCGCGGAAATGCGCGAACGAAATGTCACCCTTTCGCGGCGTTGGTGGTCAATACGTGCAGGGAGGGCGAAACGTCTCTTCCGAGACCACCAGGAGGTGGATCCATGTACGACTTCGCAGTCGTCGCGATGCTCGCGCTCGCGACCTTGAAGCTCGTCGACTTCCTCACCGACGCGGTGCCGCAGATCCAGAAGCTGCGTTCGCTGCTCACGTTCGTGATCGCGGTGGGGGCGACCGTGTTGCTCGACTATTCCGTGTTCCGGGCGTGGGGCATCGACATTCGCAACGCGACTGTCGGGACGTGGAGCACCGGGTTCATCGTGGCCGGCTTGACCGTGCCGTGGCGGGCGCTCTTCGCGTACCTCACGCACGACCGGGCAACGGGCGACGAGTCACTCGGCGAGCACGGAACCCCGATCGTTCGCGCCGCGTAACTCAGCGGGGAACGACAGGAAGGGCGGCGCAACGGTGCGCCGTCCTTTCTCTTGCGGCCTACGGATCTGCGCCTGTTTCCTCTTGCGGCCTGCGCTCTGCGCCTGGGTTACAGCTTGCCGTCGGCTTCGAGCTGGTCGAGTTGGGCGCGGAGCTCGGCGAGCAGCCCCGCCGCCGCGGACAGGTGCTCTTCCACCCGGGCGACGTACGCGTGGGGCGAGTTGTCGGCGACCTCGTCGTCGACGTCGATCTCGTTCACGACGGCGGCCCCGAACTCGGCTCGGTCCTCCGGCACGAGCAGGATCCCCGTGGAGTCGGATGCCGGGCCCGACCATTCGATCATGACCGACACGCCCGCGGTCTCCAGCCGGCGCCGCAGCACCTGGGCCTGGACCCGCGGCCATTCGCCGAGCTCGACCAGGCCGCCGTCGTCGGCGTCGCCGAGGGAGGCGGGCTCATCGGGCACGAGCGCGACCCGGCACTCGGGGCACTGCATCGTGTCGGGGCGGTACTCGGCGCCGCAGGACGGGCACCAGACGGTCTGCTCGGTGGCCACGGCGGGAGTGTACGCGCGCCCGGTCGGTACGATGTGGGGGTGTCCGCCCGGCGTGTACCCGTGGCGCGCTTCCCAGTGAGTGACTCCGACACGAGCCCTCCGCCGCGCGGCGCGCCGCCGGCGAGCTTCTACGTCGAGACGCTCGGCTGTCCGAAGAACGCCGTCGACTCCGACAAGGTCGTCGCGTCGTTGCTCGCCGACGGGCTGGTCGCGGTGTCCGACCCCGGGGCCGCCGATCTCGTCGTCGTCAACACGTGCGCCTTCATCGAGGCGGCCCGCCAGGAGTCGATCGACGTGTCGCTCGCGCTGGCCGACACCAAGCGCGACGGAGCCAAGCTCGTGATCACCGGTTGCATGGCGGAGCGATACGGCGCCGAGCTCGCGGCTGCGCTCCCCGAGGCCGACGCGGTCGTGGGCTTCGCGGGCGAGGGATCGCTCAGCGACATCGTGCTGGCCCCGACCCGCAAGCCGGTCGGGGTCCGCGATCTGCTCGAGCTGCCCCGGCCCGCGCCGACCGCACCCTGGGCCTACGTGAAGGTCGCCGAGGGCTGCGACCGCGCGTGCGCGTTCTGCGCGATCCCGTCGTTCCGCGGCAAGCAAAGGTCGCGTACTCCGGAGTCGATCGAGGCCGAAGTGCGAGCGCTCGTGGAGGGCGGCGTCGCCGAGGTCGTGCTCGTCGCGCAAGATCTTGCGTGGTTCGGTCGCGACGCGGGTGAGCCGGGTTCGCTCGCGCCGCTCCTTCGGCGTCTCGATGCGCTGTCGGCGCACGGGCTCGCGCGCATCCGCCTGCTGTACCTCTACCCGTCGGAGGTGCACGACCCGCTCGTCAGCACCATGCTCGAGCTGCCCACGGTGGTTCCGTACTTCGATCTCTCGTTGCAGCACGCCGCGCCGGGATTGTTGCGGCGCATGAAGCGATGGGGAAGCGGTGAGCGGTTCCTCACGATGATCGAAGGAATTCGCGCACAGGAGCCCGACGCCGCGTTCCGCTCGTCGTTCATCGTCGGCTTCCCGGGCGAGCAGGAATCGGATCACGACGCGCTGCTCGACTTCCTCGCGGGCGCGCGCCTCGACTGGGCCGGGTTCTTCGCGTTCTCGAGCGAAGACGGCACTCCTGCTGCGGACTTCGACGGCGCGGTCGCCGAGGAGCTCGTGCGGGAACGGCTCGGCGAGTGCGCCGACGTGCAGGATCCGATCACCACCGCGTCACGACTCGCCTTGGTCGGCGAGGAGATCGCGGTGCTGGTCGACGGCACCGACGACGACGGCTTGCTGGTCGGGCGCACCTACCGTGAGGCGCCGGAGATCGACGGCATCGTGCGCTTCGTGGATGCGGGCGCCGACACGCCGTATGCACGACCCGGCGCGATCGTGGCCGCCACCGTGTGCGGCATCGCGGGGCCCGATCTCGAGGCGACCGCAGATCGGAGCGTCGCCGCTCCCGTTGGGATGACCGCGTGACCGCCCCGTCGCGCGCGTCGGTCGCGAGGAAGCGGTTCGGGCAGAGTGCCGTCGCGACGCCGGCCAACTTCGTCACGCTGGCACGGATTCTCGCCGCGATCCCCACACTTCTGTTGATCCGGCGCGATGGTTCGTCGTGGGCCACCGTCGGGCTCTGGTTCGCGATCACCTCCACCGACAGCCTCGACGGGTGGCTGGCCCGACGCGACGGCGCGACGCGCTCCGGTGCGTTCCTCGATCCGGTCGCCGACAAGTTGATCGTCCTCGGCGGGCTCGCGGTGCTCGCCGACCGGGGCGTGTTCCCGTGGTGGCCGATCCTCCTCGTCGCGGCGCGCGAGTTCGGCATCTCGTTGTACCGATCCGTCGCGGGCCGGCGCGGGATCGTCCTCCCCGCGCAGCGGCTCGGCAAGTACAAGGCCTTCACGCAGTTCTGTGCGGTCGGGTTCGTGCTCTTGCCGTTCACCGCGCACGACCTCGGCTTCCAACAGACGGTGCTCGCGATCGCGGTCGCGCTCACGCTGCTCTCGGGGCTGCAGATCGTCCAGCGCGGCTACATCGACTGGCAACGCCAGGACGCCTGAGCGCGCGTGTCGCGGTCGTTCGACGAGCTCGTCGCGGAGGCCGAGTCGGCTCCCATCGAGGGCTGGAACTTCAGCTGGCTCGAGGGCCGCGCCACGGAGGAGCGCCCCGCCTGGCGGTACTCCGAGCTGGTCGCGCGGCGGGTTGCGACGGTGGCGGAGATGCTCGACCTCGAATCGGGCGGCGGTGAGATGTTGGCCGGACTGCCACGATTCCCGCCGTTCATGGTGGCCGCCGAGGGCTACGCCCCCAACGTCGCGATAGCGGCGCGCCGGCTCCGGCCGCGCGGCGCGTTCGTCGTCGCCGCGACCTTCGATCGGCCCGCGCTGCCGTTCGCCGACCGCAGTTTCGAGCTCGTCACGAGCCGCCACCCGGTGGTCACGTGGTGGGAGGAGATCGCCCGCGTGTTGCGCCCCGGCGGCACGTATCTCTCGCAACAGGTCGGGCCCGACAGCGTTCGCGAGCTGGGCGAGTTCATGATGGGCCCGCTGCCGCCGTGGTCCGCGCGCGATCCGGAGCTCGCGCGGGCGCGCGCCGAGCAGGCCGGGCTGTCGGTCGTCGATCTCCGCACGCAACGGCTCCGGACCGTGTTCGACGACATCGGCGCGGTCGTGTACTTCCTTCGCCTCGTCGTGTGGATCGTTCCGGGCTTCACTGTCGGTCGCTACCACGATCGGCTCCGCGCGTTGCACGAGCAGATCCTGCGCGACGGACCGTACGTCGCGCACGCGAGCCGGTTCCTGATCGAGGCGACGAAGCCGGGTTGAGGCGGCGCGCTACCGCAGCCGCAACACGTTGCCGGACACGAGCGCGGCCGCGTCGGTGCAGAGCCACGCGATGACCTCGGCAACCTCCGCGGGCTCGGCGACGTGCACGTGGTCTTCGCTCGTCGCGACGAACTGCCGTATGGCGTCGGTGATCCAGCCGGTATCGGTCACGGGCGGGTGCACGACGTTGGCCGTGATGCCCGCGCTCGCGAGCTCGATGGCCGCGGTCATCGTGTAGTTCTCGAGCGCGGCCTTGGCCGCGCCGTAGGAGGCTTCTCCGGGAAAGCCGTTCGGTCCGCCCGAGGTGAGGCTCACGATGCGGCCCCAGGTGTCGCCCCGGTCGCGGTGACGGTGGGCGAGCTCGGCGATGAGCAGCGCGCTCGCGCGAGCGTCCACGAGGAACTGCGCGTCGAACGATGCGGCGCTCATGAGCTCGGTGCGGCGGTGGAAGCGATCGCCGGTATCGGGCGCGAACGTGTCCTGGCGCCAAGCACTGGCGTTGTTCACCAGGATCGAGACCGGTCCGAGCGTCGCCTCGACTTCGTCGAACAGCACGGCGGGCACCGCCGGGTCGACGAGGTCGGCCTCCAGTGCGAGGCATTGCCCGCCGACCGATTCGACCCGCGCGATCACGGAGTCGGCGTTCGCTCGGCGCATGCGGGCGTAGTCGGCGGGCCGGCTGGAGTCGTCGTCGACCTCGAGGCGAAGGTACGTGATCGCGACGTCGGCGCCGAGCGTGGCCAGGGCCGCCGCGGTCGCGGCGCCGATGCCGTGGTTGGCGCCGGTGACCAACGCGGTGCGACCGGAGAGCGGTTGATCGGACATGAGTCGGCGACCTCCTCGTGCGGTGCTCGGCGCTTGACGGGAATTCCCGGACTGGCAAGAGTGCCCGACGTGGACCGTTGCGCGGGGTGTGGTTTCGAATACGAGCTCGCGAACGCGCCGCGGGCCGGGCTCGACATCATCGCGGGCGCGGCCGAGATCGGCGAGCTCCTCCGAAGCGGCCGAGTCGTGCACGCGCGACCCGACCCGGCCACGTGGTCGGCGGGCGAGTACGGCTGCCATGTGCGCGACGTGCTGCTCGTGCAGCGCGAACGGGTGCTGGCGGCCCTCATCACGGAACGCCCGAGCTTCGACCCGATGAACCGTGACGAGCGCGCGGAGTACGACGGCTACGCCGACCAGGCGCCCGATCGAGTCGCTCGCCAGCTCGACGAGGCGGCGTACCTCTTCGCCAACGTGCTCGCCCATTTCCGGCCGGGCGACTGGGACCGCGTGCTCATGTACAACTACCCGGAGCCGTTCGAGCGGTCGTTGCGGTGGGTCGCGGTGCACACGGTGCACGAGGTGCGGCACCACCTACTCGACGTGCGGCGGCAGGTCGCATAGCTACTTCTGCGCGTCGTCTCCGTCGTACGCCTTCACGAGTGTGCGCGGCGCCTGGCATCGCCACGCGTCGACGATCAACTCCTCGAGCTCGTCGGTGTCGATCGCGGCCAGTCGCACGAGCACCGCGGGGAAGCCGTTGTAGTGCGGCTCGGTGAAGAACTTCTCCGGATCGGACGCGATCAGCGTCTGCTTCTCGGCGTCGTTCGCGACGCGCACCGCGAGCACCCCGGGATTCGCGACGCGCGGCTGCTTCGGCTCGACGCGCTCCATCCAGACCCAAACGAATCCCTTGTGCGTTTTTCCGCTGCGCACCGAGAAGGCGAAGCGATCCTCTCCGGCGGTCGTTTCGGGGAGCGCAAGCGCGATGCGCCGGACGTCGGCTTGGGTGGCCATCACTCTCCCGTGGTGCCGTCGAGCAGCTCTCGGGTCGCGTCGGCGTGCCCGGCGTGGCGCGCGGTCTCGTTGATGAGGTGGAGCAACACCCACCGCAGGTCGGTGCCGGGCTGACGGTTGCAGGGCTGGTCGAGCGGCATCGAGCGGGCGGTCGCGTCCGTGACCGCCGCCTGCGCGCGATACGCGTCGAGCGCGGCGGGCACGGTGAGCTCGACGCCGGGTGTGAACTCGCGCTCGCTCCGGCTGACCTGCTCTCCGAGCATCCCGCCGTTGATCCATCTCCACTCCACGTGCGTGAGGTGGCTCACGACGCCGAGCACCGAGATCAACGCGCCGTGGGGGGTCCACCGGGCGTCGTCGTCGGCGAGCCCTTCGACGTTGCGGGTGACCGCGCCCCGGAGGTAGGTGAGCCAGCTCAACAGCAGCTCGCGTTCGTCGGAATTCCCGGTCGGAAACCCCAACTCCTCATCGCTCGGCATCTCCCCAAGGTAGGTTCACCGCCATGCGATGTGAAGTTCTTGCGATCGGCACCGAGCTGTTGCTGGGTCAGATCGTCGACACCAACAGCGCCTGGATCGGCGAGCAGTTCGCCGCGTCGGGCATCGACTCCTACGAGCACCGCGTGATCGGCGACAACCAGGCGCGCATCGTCGAAGCGCTCCGCGATCTCCTCGAGCGCAGCGACTCGGTTCTGGTGTGCGGCGGGCTCGGCCCGACCCAGGACGACCTCACCCGCGACGCGATCGCGGAGCTGATGGGCGTGCCGCTCGTGCGCCGCATGGAGCTGGCCGAGCACATTGCCACCATGTTCCGCTCGCGGCTGCGCGACATGCCGCAGAACAACCTTCGCCAAGCCGACGTGCCCGAAGGCGGCGAGCCCCTGCCCAACCCACTCGGCACCGCGCCCGGCCTGTGCTGTCCGGTGGGTGAAGGCAAGGTTGTGTACGCCGTGCCCGGCGTCCCCTACGAGATGCAGGAGATGGTGCGCGCACAGGTGATTCCCGACTTGTTGCGACGCTCGGGCGACGTCGCCGCGATCGTGTCCCGGTCGCTCAAGACGTGGGGCACGTCGGAGTCGGCGTTGGCCGAGATGGTGGCGCACCGTCTCGACGCGCTCGACGCGACCGGCAATCCCACGATCGCGTTCCTCGCTCGCGGCATCGAAGGCCTGGTCGTGCGCGTCACCGCGAAGGCCGAGACCGAGGACGCGGCGCGAGCGCTCGTGGACGCCGAGGAGGCGGAGCTGCGCAAGATCCTCGGCGACCTCGTGTTCGGAGTCGACGACGAGACGATGGAGCACGCGGTGCTGTCGCGCCTGCGCGCCCGAGGTTGGACGCTCGGCGTCGCGGAGTCGGTCACGGGCGGGCTGATCGGGGCGCGGATCGCGAGCGTGCCGGGGGCGAGCGAGACGTTCCGCGGCACGATCGGCTCGTACGCCACCGACGTGAAGCGATCGCTGCTCGGCGTCACGGCCGATCCCGTCGTCAGCGAAGAGTCGGCCGCGCAGATGGCCCGCGGCGCGCAGCGCCTGCTCGGGGCCGACGTCGGCATCGCGGTGACGGGTGTCGCCGGGCCGACCGAGCAAGACGGCGTCGCCGTGGGTACCGTCTGCTTCGGGATCGCGATGCCCGACGGCAAGGTCGAGGCGGTCAGCACGCGCCTGCCCGGCGACCGTGAGCGCGTGCGCCAGTTCTCCACGATCTCGCTCCTCAACCTCGTGCGTCAGCGTCTCGACGCGCTCCCGTAGGTGACACGCGCGTTCGTCGCGGTCCGTATTTCCGAGCCGGTGCTCGACGCGGTCGCGAGCCGGGTGTCGGCGCTCGAGCTCCGCGGCCGGCGAACGCCGCGCGAGCAGTGGCACCTGACACTCCAGTTCCTCGGCGACGCCGCCGATCCCGACGCGGTCTCGGCCGCGCTCGACGGCATCGCCCTCCCGTCCGGGAGCGCGCAAATCGGTGGCGCGGGCGCGTTTCCCGACGCGCGCCGCGCGCAGGTGCTGTGGCTCGGTCTGGCGGAGGGGTCCGAGGTGCTGGCGCGGCTCGCGGCGGCCGTCGCCGAGCGTCTGGCGGCGCTCGGGCACGTTCCCGACCCGCGGCCGTTCCGGCCGCACCTCACGCTCGCGCGGTACCGCGCGCCGGCCGACGTGCGCCCGACGCTGGCGGCGATCGGTCACGCCCCGATCGGGCCGCAGTGGGAGGTCGACGCGGTCACGGTTTACGAGAGCCGCCGGCACTCGAGTGGTGCCGAATACGTCGCCCGGTCGACGATCCCGGTGGCGCCTGGGCCCTCGCTGAGCTGACTGCGTCAGCGATCCGACCGGGCGAGCACCGGGTCGCGCCGGGCCGCCATCTTCAGCTCGTCGAGTCCGAACACGCCGGCGATCACGCCGTTGGCGTCGGCGACCACGACGGGCAGGCCGCCGGCGGCGACCACCTCCGTGGCGCGGGCGGTGCTCGGAACGCGACGAAGGTGTTCGAGCGGCAATCCGAGCGCGCGCAGCTGCACGTGCTCACGGGCTTCGGGCGGGACGGCAAAGACTGCGCCAGGGGGCAGCAGCGCGGTGGGAGTGCCGTCCCACCCGAGAAGCAGCGTCGGCTCGGTGACCGGTCCGAACGCGGCGACAGTGGTCCAATCAGGAGTGGAGTGCGCGATAGGGCGCATGAGCTCGCCGATCGAGCGGTCGTCGAGCGTGCGCAGCAACCTCGCGGAGCTCTCCTCCTGGCGCGATGCGCTGAGCACGAACAGACCGACGAGCGCGGTGACGAAGAAGTCGTATCCGCTCAGCACGAGGACGAGCGAACCGGCGACGAGGATCGCGCCGAGCACGCGCCCCGCGCGTGCCGCGGAGATCTGCGAGCGCCGGCGATCGCCGTTGCGCTTCCACAGCATCGCGGTGAGCACGCGGCCGCCGTCGAGGGGAGCGCCCGGGAGCAGGTTGAACACGCCGAGGAGGACGTTCACGACCGCGAGCCACACGACGACGCTCGGGAGCAGCGTGCGAGGCGCGACGACGTGGAAGACGACCGCGAGCAGGCCGAAGGCGGCCGCGAGCGCGAGGGTGGTCGCCGGGCCCGCGATGGCGACGCGGAACTCGTCACGCGCGTTGGTCGGCTCGGTGCCGAGCTTCGAGACGCCGCCGAGCAGCCACAGCGTGATGCCGTCGACGCTCTGACCCTGGCGGCGGGCCACGATCGAGTGCGCGAGCTCGTGGGCGAGGATCGACGCGAAGAACAACAGCACGGCGAGCACCGCGGCCGCGAGGTACGAGCCGTGGGCGTGGGGTGCGAGCGCAGGGAGCTCGCCGCCGGCGAGTGACCCGACGAGCAGGGCGCCGATCACGAGGAGGCTCCAGTGGACACCGACCTCGATGCCGGCGATCCGGCCGAGGCGAATGGTCGGTCGCATGGCAGCCCTCCTCAGGTCCTGGCGGTGACAACACCGGGTCGGGCCCCATCCTTCCCCAGGCGCCTGAGATCCCCCTGCGAGGAATCTGGCAGGGCATCCGGGGCCAGGCGCATGAGCACGAGTCCTTGATTGCCGAACGTCTGTTCGCCTAGACTACACGCGTGGGATTCGAGGTCCCGCAGCGCTCCTTTCAGCAGATCCTGCCCGTCAGTGTCGCACCCCCTCGTTAGGTTCCGACTCGACGGCTTCCCCACACACGACACGAGCCGCAGAGGCAGAGAGGGGTTCCCAAGTGGACCGCGAGAAGGCGCTCGAGATGGCCCTGAGCCAGATCGACAAGCAGTTCGGCAAGGGTTCGATCATGAAGCTGGGGGAGCGGGGCGACGTCGGCGTCGAAGCCATCCCCACGGGTGCGCTGGCGCTCGACCTGGCCCTCGGGATCGGAGGTTTGCCGCGGGGAAGGATCGTGGAGATCTTCGGGCCGGAGTCGTCGGGCAAGTCGACCCTCGCGATGCACGTCGTCGCCGAGGCGCAACGCAACGGCGGCACCTGCGCGTACATCGACGCCGAGCACGCGATGGATCCGGTCTACGGGCGTGCGATCGGGATGAACGTCGACGATCTGCTGATCAGCCAACCCGACACGGGCGAGCAGGGTCTCGAGATCGCCGACATGCTGATCCGGTCGGGTGCGCTCGACGTGCTCGTCATCGACTCGGTGGCCGCGCTGGTGCCCAGGGCCGAGATCGAAGGCGAGATGGGCGACAGCCACATGGGCCTGCAGGCGCGGCTCATGAGTCAGGCCTTGCGCAAGATCACGGGCAATCTCAACAAGTCCCGCACGATCGCGATCTTCATCAACCAGCTGCGGGAGAAGATCGGCGTGATGTTCGGCTCACCCGAGACCACGCCGGGCGGCCGGGCGTTGAAGTTCTACTCGTCGGTCCGGCTCGACATCCGGCGTATCGAGACGATCAAGGACGGCGCGGAGGCGGTCGGCAACCGGGTGCGGGTGAAGGTCGTGAAGAACAAGACCTCACCCCCGTTCAAGCAGGCCGAGTTCGACATCATGTACGGCAAGGGCATCAGCCGTGAGGGCTCCCTGCTCGACGTGGCCGTCGATCTCGGTGTCGTCAAGAAGTCGGGCGCGTGGTTCACCTACGAGGGTGAGCAGCTCGGCCAGGGCCGTGAGAACGTGAAGACGTTCCTCTCCGAGAACGTCGACATGATGTTCGAGATCAGCGAGAAGGTGAAGATCGCGAGCGGCTTGGGTGACGTCGACCCGCTCGACCTTCCTGCCGAAGCGGCCGCGGAAGACGCCGAAGTCGACGGCTGAGCCGTCAGCGGCGTTTGGGGTGTTGTCGGCCCGGGCCTTGTGGCCCGGGCCGACGTCGCGAATCGGGGACGGTCCGGCGTCACCTCCCTCGTACACTGGCCGGCGTGACCGGCCGATTCTTCGTGCGCACGTACGGATGCCAGATGAACGAGCACGACTCGGAACGGATCGCGGGCCTGCTCATCGCCGACGGGATGGAGCCGACCGACGATCTCGAGTCGGCCGACGTCGTGGTGCTGAACACGTGCTGCATCCGTGAGAACGCCGACAACAAGCTCTACGGCCATCTCGGCCGGCTCAAGCAGCTGAAGGAGTCGCGTCCCGAGCTGCAGATCGCCGTGGGCGGTTGCCTCGCGCAGAAGGACCGGGAGCTCGTGCGCGAGCGGGCGCCGCACGTCGACGTCGTGTTCGGCACCCACAATCTGTCCCACGCGCCGGAGCTGCTCGCCCGGGCGCGCGCCGAGGGTCCACTGGTGGAGATCCTCGAGGAGCACGACGAGTACCCGTCGGCGCTTCCGTCGCGCCGCGAGGTGGATCACGCGGCGTGGATCACGATCCAGATCGGCTGCGACAACGCGTGCGCATTCTGCATCGTCCCATCGGTTCGGGGCCGCGAGGTCAGCCGCCGGATGGGCGACATCGTGCGCGAGATCGAGGAGCTCGCCCGCGACGGCGTGCGCGAGGTCACGTTGCTCGGCCAGAACGTGAACTCCTACGGGCGGGACCTCGGCGCCGGCCAGTACCGACCGCAGTTCGCCGACCTGCTGCGGGCGGTCGACGCGGTCGACGGCATCGAGCGCATCCGCTTCACGTCACCGCACCCGAAGGATCTCCGACCGGAGACGATCGCGGCGATGGCGGAGTGCCCGAGCGTGTGCGAGCACCTGCATCTTCCGTTGCAGTCGGGCAGCGACCGCACGCTGGCCCGCATGCACCGGGGCTACACGTCGGCGCGGTATGTCGAGCGGCTCGGCGCCGCGCGCGCCGCGATCGACGATCTGGCGGTCACGACCGACATCATCGTCGGGTTCCCGGGTGAGACCGAGCGCGACTTCGAGCAGACCTTGGAAGTGGTCGAGGCCGCGCAGTACGACGCGGCGTACACGTTCGTGTTCTCGCCGCGAGCGGGCACCGAGGCAGCCTCGATGACCGACGAGCTCGTCGCGCCGGAGGTCATCCGTGAGCGGATGCAACGCCTCACAGAAGTCGTGGAGGGCGCCGCGCTCGACAAGCACGAAGCGCGTGTCGGCCGCGTCGAGGAAGTGCTCGTCGACGGACCGTCGAAGACCGACCCGGAGATGTGGTCCGGGCGGACCCGTCACGGAAAGCTGCTGCACTTCGCGCCCGGCGAGACCGCGGCCGGCGACCTCGTGACCGCGCGGGTCACGAGCGCGGCGCCGCATTGGCTGCGGGGCGACTTGCTCGAACGCGTCGGTCCGGTGCGCCGGCGGCGGGTCCGCATTCCCGTCGTAGCAGTTTGACGAGGCACCTCGCGCTCGTCGGTCCGACCGCGTCGGGTAAGTCGGCGTTGGCGCTCGAGGTCGCGCGGCTCGCGGGCGACGTCGAGCTGGTGTCGCTCGACTCGATGCAGGTGTACCGCGGCCTCGATGTCGGCACGGCCAAGCCGACACCGGCCGAGCGGGCCGAGGTCGTGCACCACCTCGTCGACGTGGCCGACCCGTCGGAGGAGTGGTCGGTGCAGCGCACCCAGGCCGCGGCCCGCGACGCGATCGCCGGCATCGAGGCGCGGGGCAAGCGCGCGGTGCTGGTCGGCGGGACCGGTCTCTACGTGCGCGCCGTCGTCGACGATCTGCAGATCCCGCCCACCGACGTGTCCTTGCGCAACGCGGTGGATCAGGAAGCGGCGGGAGCGGCCGGTCTCGCACGCGCGTACGCGCGCCTCACCGATCTCGACCCGGCGGCCGCGGCGCGCATGGAACCGGGCAACCGTCGGCGGATCGTGCGCGCGCTCGAGGTCATCGAGCTGACCGGCCGCCCGTTCTCGTCGTTCGGCGCCGGGATCCACGACTATCCCGAGCCCGCGATCTCGATCGCGATGATCGGCATCGCGGTGGAGCCCGGAGCACTCGCGGTCCGGATCGCCGACCGGATCGAGACCATGCGCGCCGAGGGGCTGGTCGACGAGGTGCGCGGGCTCTCCGATCGAGCGCTCTCCCGCACCGCTCGGGAGGCGATCGGCTACCGCGAGGTTCTCGACCACCTCTCCGGTGAGATTCCGGAGCTCGCCGTCGCGCTCGAGGCCGCCGAGCGCCGCACCCGGCGCTTCGCGCGCCGCCAACGCGCGTGGTTCGGGCGCGATCCCCGCGTCCGGTGGGTTGGCGTCGGCGACCCGGCGGAGCAGGCGCCGGGCGTATTGCAACGTTGGCGCGCGGCGGTACCGATGGGAGCGGCGAGGTCGTGAGCGACTTGAGGCTCTCGAAGCTGCACGCGACCGGCAACGACTTCCTGGTGCAGCTCGAGCTCGATCCCACCGAACCCGAGCTCGACCCGGTGGTGATCTCGGCGCTGTGTGACCGGCACCGGGGCGTGGGCGCCGACGGGCTCATCACGATCGGCGCCGGCCGCAACGGGGCCGACTGCACGATGACGTTGGTCAACGCCGATGGCGGCCGGGCCGAGATGAGCGGCAACGGTGTCCGGTGCTTGGCGTGGGTCGCGGCGCGGGCCGGGTTGCTCCGCGGCGACGAGCTGGTCGTCGACACCGCGGGCGGTCGCCGGCAGGTCAGCGTGACGCGCGACCCCGACGGTGGCGTCGTCGCGGCCGACGTCGACATGGGCGCCATCACGTTCGAGCCCGATCGGATCCCGGTGAACGCGGCGTCGGCCTTCGATCTCGACGCGACCGTCGGGGACACGACGTATCACGGTGACGCGGCCGGCATCGGCAATCCGCACTTCGTGCTCCTGGTCGACGATCCCGCGGCCGTTCCCGTGACCGAGCACGGCCCGCAGATCGAGCACGATCCGCGCTTCCCCCGCCGGGTCAACGTCGAGTTCGTCGCGGTCACCGGTCGCGACCGGCTCGCGATGCGCGTGTGGGAGCGCGGCGCGGGGGAGACCCAATCGTGCGGCACCGGCGCGTGCGCGTCGGCCGCGGTGGCGCACCGGCGGGGGCTCGTCGGCGACCACGTGCGCGTCGACGTGCTCGGCGGGACGCTCGCGGTCGCGCTCGGCCCCACGGTCCGCCTCGGCGGGCCCGTCGTGCACGTCTTCGACGTCGTGGTGCCGCGCGAGCCGCTCCTGGTTTCGCTCGACCGACCCCGCGGATGAACGAACCCCGTGCCCAGGCCGGCCGGCAACGCCGCCGGCTGACCGCAACCGAGGTCGATCTCGAGCGCATACGTCAACGCGCGCTGCTGGTGAGCGCGGGAACGGGCTCGGAGTCGCTCGAGGACGCGGAAGCCTCGCTCGAGGAGCTCGCGTTGCTTGCCGACACGGCCGGCGCGTTGCCGGTCGAATCCGTGTTGCAGCGGCGCCGGACTCCCGACCCGAAGACGTACGTCGGGAAGGGCAAGGCCGACGAGCTGCGGGAATTGGTGGACGCGCGAGACATCGATGTGGTGATCGTCGACGACGAGCTCACGCCCGCGCAGCAGCGCACGCTCGAAACGCTGTTCAAGGTCGACGTCGTCGACCGCGTCGCGCTGATCCTCGACATCTTCGCCCAGCACGCGACGAGTCAGGACGGCGCGGTGCAGGTCGAGCTCGCGCAGCTCCGCTATCGCTTGCCGCGCCTGCGTGGTCGCGGTCTGCAGTTGAGTCAGCAGGGTGGCGGGATCGGTACCCGAGGACCGGGTGAGACCCAGCTCGAGGTCGACCGTCGGCGCCTGCTGCGCCGGATCCAACGCCTCGAGCGCGACCTGCGCGACCTCGGTGCGACGCGTGAGACGCAACGTAAGGCCCGACGCCGCCGCGACCTCCCGACGGTCGCGCTCGTCGGCTACACGAATGCCGGCAAGTCGACGCTGCTCAACCAGCTCACCGACGCGGGCGTGCTCGTCGAGAACCAGCTGTTCTCGACGCTCGACCCGACGACGCGGCGGCTGCGACTGCCCGGCGGCGAGGTCGTGCTCCTCTCCGACACGGTCGGTTTCGTGCGGCGGCTCCCGCACCAGCTCGTCGACGCGTTCCGGTCGACGCTCGAGGAGGTCGTCGACGCCGACCTGCTGCTCCACGTGGTTGACGCGAGCGGTCCCGATCCCGAGGGCCGCATCGCCGCAGTCGACGGCGTGTTGCGCGAGATCGAAGCCGGCGACGTTCCGGTGCTGCTCGCCTGGAACAAGTCCGACCTCCTCGACGCGGAGCTGATCGACGACTGCAAGCGTGCGCATCCCGACTCCGTCGCGGTCTCGGCCGCAACCGGCGCCGGCATTGCCGATCTGCTGCAGGTGATCGGCGACCGGCTGCGGGCCCGCGCCGGCATCATCGAGTGCTTCGTCCCGTACAACCGCGCCGACGTGCTCGCGGCGCTCCACCGCGCGGGTGAGGTGTTGGTGGAGGTGCACGACGAGCACGGCACCCGGGTGCGGGCCCGTCTCCCCGAGCGTGAGACCGGGCATTTCGCCGAGTTCACGTGCTGACGATTCGTTAGTCTCGAGCCGCCATGGTCACCGGTCCCGTCGCGGGGTTCGTCCCCCCGCCGTACCCGTACGACCGGCTGCGCGCGCTCGAACGGCTGGCTGACAGCCTGCCCGGCGGGGTCGTCGACTGCTCGATCGGCACGCCGTGCGACCCGGTTCCCGAAGTCGCCGCGGCCGCGGCGGCTGCCGCGATCTCGAGCTCCATGGGCTATCCCGCGTCGGCCGGCAGCCCGGGGCTGCGGGCCGCGGCCGCGGCCTGGATCGGTCGGCGGTTCGACGTCGACGTCGACGCGAGCCACGTGGGTGCGTGCGTCGGCACGAAGGAGCTCGTCGCCGGCCTCCCGCACCTGCTGCGGCTGCGCAACCCGCAGCGCGACACCGTGTTGTATCCGGCCATTGCGTACCCGAGCTACGAGATGGGTGCGGTGCTCGCGGGATGTCGCGCGGTGCCGGTGCCGCTCGACGCCGACTGGCACCTCGACCTCGACGCGGTGTCCGACGCCGACGCGGAACGCGCGTTGCTGTTGTGGGTCAACGAGCCCGGCAACCCCACATCGTCGGCTGCCGGTGCCCGGCACCTCGAGCGGGTCGCGGCGTGGGGGCGGGAGCGCGGGATCGTCGTCGCGAGCGACGAGTGCTACACGGAGTACGCACCCGAGCCCGCGACGATCCTCGCGAGTGGGCTCGACGGTGTGCTCGCGATGCACAGCGTGTCGAAGCGATCGAATCTCGCGGGCATGCGTGTCGGCTTCTACGCCGGCGATCCCGATCTCGTCTCGTATCTCGTCGAGACGCGCAAGCACGCAGGGTTGATGGTCCCCGTTCCGATGCAGGCCGCGGCCGCAGCCGCGCTCGGCGACGATGCTCACGTCGCCGAGCAACGTGCCCGTTACGACGCCCGGCGATCGCTCGCCATCGAGGCGCTCGCCCCACTCGGTCTGGTGCACGACGGCGGGCCGTGTCTGTTCTATCTCTGGCTCCGCCGCGCCGACGGCGCCGACGACGGCTGGGAGATCGCGGCTGAGCTCGCGCAACTGGCGGGTCTTCTGGTCGCGCCCGGTGACCTCTACGGGCCGTCGGGTGCAGACCACGTGCGGCTCGCGCTCGTGCAGCCGCTCGATCGATTCGAGCTTGCCTTCGACCGGCTCGCGCGCACGCCGAGCTGAGATCACGACGAGGAGAAACGGTGAACGACCTCGAGAAGACCATCACCCAGCTCTGGGAGGCCGGCGACGACTGGCGCGACGTCATGCCCGTCGCGGAAGCGCACGACGCCGTGCGGTCGGTGATCGGCCTGCTCGACCGCGGTGAGGTACGCGTCGCCGAGGTCGCCGACGAAGTGACGGTCAACGAATGGGTGAAGCTCGCCATCCTCATGTGGTTCCGCGTGCGGGAGATGCAGGTCATCGAGTCGGGGCCGTTCGAGTACGCCGACAAGTTGCCGTTGAAGACGGGCTACAAGGAAGCCGGCGTGCGCGTGGTGCCGGGCGCTTCGGCCCGCTTCGGCGCGTACCTCGCGCCGACCGTCGTGATGATGCCGTCGTACGTCAACATCGGCGCGTACGTCGACGCGGGCACGATGGTCGACACGTGGGCGACAGTCGGTTCCTGCGCCCAGATCGGCAAGAACGTGCACCTGTCGGGCGGCGTCGGGATCGGCGGTGTGCTCGAGCCGCCGCAGGCCGCGCCGGTCGTGGTCGAGGACGACTGCTTCATCGGCTCGCGTTGCATGATCGTGGAGGGCGCGCGGGTGCGGCGCGGCGCCAAGGTGGGCCCGGGGTTGATCCTCAGCGCGACGATTCCCGTCATCGACGCCGAAACGGGCGAGGAAGTCGCGCGGGGTGTCATTCCGGAACGCGCGGTGGTCGTGCAGGGGACGCGCATGAAGGAGTTCGCCGGCGGCTCGTTCGGGCTGCCCTGCGCGCTGATCTTGCGCACGCTGGCCGAAGGCGAAGAGCACGACAAGCTGAAGCTCAACGCGCTGCTGCGCGAGCACGGCATCGTGTCGTGACCGATCTGCTCGAGCTGACGGAACAACTCTGTGCCGTTCCGTCGGTGAGCGGCGACGAAGCCGCGCTCGCGGATCTGGTCGAGGCCCGGCTGCGCACCGACGCGCCGAAGCTCGAGCTCTCGCGTCTGGGCGCCAACGTGGTCGCCCGCAGCCGGAGAGGCGCCGGCACTCGGATCGTGCTCGGCGGCCATCTCGACACGGTTCCCGCGAATGGCAACGCCTCGCCGCGCTGCGTCGGCGACACGTTGCACGGGTTGGGCGCGACCGACATGAAGGGGGGCCTCGCGGTTCTGCTCCGGCTGGCCGAGTCGCTCCCGGACGCGCCCGACGGGCCCGACGTCACGTTCGTGTTCTACGACGGCGAGGAGATCGCCGACGAGCACAACGGTCTCCGCCGCCTGTTCGAGGAGCGTCCCGATCTCGTCGCCGGCGATCTGGCCGTGCTCCTCGAGCCCACCGGGGGTTGGATCGAGGCGGGCTGTCAGGGAACCATTCACCTGCGGCTCCGGTTCCACGGCGCCCGCTCGCATTCGGCACGGCCGTGGATGGGCGTGAACGCCGTGCATCGCGCGGCACCCACGCTCGCGCGGATCGCCGCCCACGAGGCGCCGACCGTCACCGTCGACGGGCTGCCGTATCGCGAGTCGCTGCAGGTCGTGCGCGTGAACGCCGGGATCGCCAACAACGTGGTGCCCGATCTGTGCGAGGTCATCGTGAACCGGAGGTACGCGCCGGCGTGCTCGTTCGAGGAGGCCATCGCCCAGACGCGCGCGATGTTCGAAGATGCCGACGAGGTGGAGATCGTCAGCGCGTCACCGGCCGGTGCGCCCAACCTGACGCATCCGCTGGTCGAGCAGTTGATCGGCACGGGGGAACTCCGCGTGCGGCCCAAGCTCGGCTGGACCGACGTTGCCCGGTTCACCGAACACGGTGTCGCGGCGGTCAACTTCGGCCCGGGCGATCCCGAGCTCGCCCACACGGCGGGGGAGCGGGTCGACCGGTCAGACCTCGAGCACTGCTATCGGGTCTTGTCGGCGTTCGTCGGCTGATCCACCCGAGCGCCGCTCGATTCAGATCCGGCGCAACAGCGTGACGACCTTGCCGTAGATCCGGACTTCATTCGGCTCGAACACGAGGTCTTCCATCGTCTCGTTCGCGGGGCGCAACACGATCTTGTTGCGCTTGCGCAGGAACGTCTTGACGGTCGCCTCTTCACCGGGAATGCCGGCGACGACGATGTCTCCCGCGTCGGCATCGGGCTGGACGCGCACGACGACGAAATCACCGTCGAAGATGCCGGCTTCGATCATCGACTCGCCGCGCACCCGGAGCATGAACAGCTCGCCGTCGCCGGTGAGGTCCTCGGGCACGGGCATGAGCTCTTCGACCTGCTCGACCGCGAGCACGCCGGTGCCCGCGGCGACGTCGCCGACGAGCGGCACGTGGCGAACCGGCCGGCGCTCCGCCGCGGAGCCGGTGCTGGGCTCGAGCGTGACCTCGATCGCGCGGGGCTTGCTCGGGTCGCGGTAGAGGTAGCCCTTGTCCTGGAGGGCCGCGAGGTGCGCGTGGACGGTCGAGGGCGACGACAGCCCGACCGCCTCGCCGATCTCGCGCACGCTCGGTGGGTAGCCCCGCTGGCGGACCTCGGCATCGATGAACTCGAGGACCTGGCGCTGCCGAGCGGTGAGGGGGCCGCCTTGGGGGCCGGTGGGCGACTCGATGGGGGCGGGGCTGGGAGCCATGGAGTCACGCTAACACGATCACGCGTTCGGGGCAAACACCCGTTCGCTTTTTGCTTGACATCCGAACACCCGTTCGACCAAGGTGGGTGTCTCACCCGGATGGTTCGATCTCGATCGACGGACCGCCGCCCGGCCGGCCCGATCTCCACGGCCCGATTCCCCAGGCCCGATTCCCCAGGCCCGGTTTCCCCTCCCCACTCAGAGGTTCCTCACATGGTCGCCATGCTGCAAGCCCCGCCCGACGAGTACGTGCCCAGTCGTCCGGCGGTACGGGTTCCGGCCCGCGTCGTTCCGCTGCACCCCCGGCCCGTTCGCCGGGCGGTGCCTGTCCACCGTCAGCCCAGTCCCCGAGTGACGCGCAGCCCGAGGGCCGCCGTTTACCGGCGGCGGCGCCTCTTCGCCGCGGCGCTCGGCTTGGGCATCGTGCTGACGGCGGCGCATGCGGGCGCTGCGCTCGGGGGTACCACCACCGCCCCCGAGCGCAGCCCGCACGTCGAACGGGTCGTCGTGCAATCGGGCGACACGCTCTGGACCATTGCCGAGCGCCTCGCGCCCCACGCCGACCCCCGTGCCGTGGTCGACGCGCTCACCGCGGAGCTCGGCACGTCGTCGGTGCAGCCCGGCGAGCTGATCACGTGGTCGAGATGACGCCCGCCTCGCCACTGCGCGCAACGCTCGTCGGCGCTCGGGGGGTCGGTGCCCGAGCCGTCAGTTGGGGAGACGTCAGTTGGGGAGACGTCGCTTGGGTTCGGTCGTCTTCTGGAGCTCCACGACCTCGCGCTCGAAGTCGGCCAGATCCTCGAACCCCTTGTATACGGACGCGAACCGCAGATACGCGACGTGATCGAGACCGCGTAGCTGCTCGAGCACGGTGACGCCGATGCGGTCGCTGCCGGTCTCGCCGCCCTCGGCGCGCAGCTGCTCCTCGACCTCACTCGCGAGGGCGTCGAGCGCGTGGTCGTCGAGCCGCCCCGATGCCGCGCGTTCGATCCCGTCGCGGAGCTTGTCGCGGTCGAACGGCTCCTGGGTCCCGTCACGCTTGCGCACGACGAGGCCGTGCTCGTCCAACCGCTCGTAGGTCGTGAAGCGTCGCCCGCAGGCCAGGCACTCACGGCGCCGGCGGATCGCGGCCCCGTCCTCACCGGCGCGCGAATCGACGACCTTGTCGTCGTTCTCACGGCAGAAAGGACAGCGCACGGTGATCAAAGTACAACGCGTCGCGACCCGGTTCACCGGCCCCGCGGGCTCGTGCAACCGTGCACGAGCGCAAATCTTCGCGAACGCCCCCTGAGCAGGCTCGATGGAAATCGAAGAGCCTTGCGGCACAGGAATGACAGTGATGTAATACCCTTCCTGTCGCGGTCAGACCGCCGCCAGGGCACAAGATCTTGTGGTTGCCCAGACCACGCCCATCCCCCGCACTTCGTCCCCCACACTCCGTCCCCAGGAGGAATATCCGCACATGGCCAAGGCGCCGCAGCAGCTCGGTATCGGTATCCGCCGTCACTTCACGAGTCGGGGAACCCACCCCTACGACACCGTCGAGTGGGAGCGGCGCGACGCGCGCATCCCGAACTTCAAGGACGGCAGTGATGCGTTCTTCCAGCCGGGGGTGGAGTTCCCGACGACGTGGTCGGTCAACGCGACCAACATCGTCGCCCAGAAGTACTTCCGGGGCACGCTCGGCCTGGCCGAGCGCGAGCAGTCGCTGCGCCAGGTGATCGATCGTGTCGCCGACACGATCACCGAGTGGGGTGTGCGCGACGGCTACTTCGTCGACGACGAGGAAGCGGAGGCGTTCCGCGACGAGCTCAAGTACGTGCTCGTGCACCAGCGCGCCGCGTTCAACTCGCCGGTGTGGTTCAACATCGGCGTCAAAGGTGTCCCGCAGCAGGCGTCGGCGTGTTTCATCCTCGCCGTCGACGACACGATGGACGCGATCCTCAACTGGTACCGGGAAGAGGGAACGATCTTCAAGGGTGGGTCGGGCGCGGGGATCAATCTCTCCAACATCCGCTCGTCGGTGGAGCTGTTGAAGGGTGGCGGCACCGCTTCGGGTCCGGTGAGCTTCATGCGCGGCGCCGACGCGTCGGCCGGCACGATCAAGTCGGGCGGCAAGACGCGACGCGCCGCGAAGATGGTCATCCTCGACGTCGACCATCCCGACGTCGAGGAGTTCGTCTGGTGCAAGGCGGTTGAGGAGCGCAAGGCGCGCGCCCTGCGCGACGCCGGCTTCGACATGGACCTCGACGGCAAGGACAGCCATTCGATCCAGTACCAGAACGCGAACAACTCGGTGCGGGTCACCGACGAGTTCATGCAGGCCGTGCTCGACGATCGCGACTGGACACTCAAGGCGGTCAAGACCGGTGAGCCGATCAAGACGCTGAAGGCGCGCGATCTGATGCGCCAGATCTCCCAGTCGGCCTGGGAGTGTGCCGACCCCGGCATGCAGTTCGACACGACGATCAACCGTTGGCACACCGCGTCGAACACGGGCCGGATCAACGCGAGCAACCCGTGCAGCGAGTACATGCACCTCGACAACTCGGCGTGCAACCTCGCGAGCATCAACCTGCTGAAGTTCCTCGGCGACGACGACCGCTTCGACGTGGCCGGCTACAAGCACACGGTCGAGGTGATGTTCACCGCGCAGGAGATCCTCGTCGGCAACGCCGACTACCCGACCGAGAAGATCGCCGAGAACAGCCGGGCGTTCCGTCAGCTCGGGCTCGGCTACGCGAACCTCGGCGCCCTGCTGATGGCGTTGGGCATGCCGTACGACTCCGACGCGGGCCGGGCGTACACGTCGGCTCTCACATCGGTCATGACCGGTCACGCGTACGCGACGAGCGCCCGTACTGCCGCGCGCATGGGACCGTTCGCGGGCTTCGCCCAGAACAAGGAACCGATGCTGAACGTGTTGCGGATGCACCGCGACGCCGCGGCCACGATGATCGACGAGGCGCTCGTGCCGGCCGAGTTGGGCGGTGAGGCGCGTGCCGCGTGGGACGACGCCGTCGAGCTGGGCGAGCGGTTCGGCGTGCGGAACTCGCAGGCCAGCGTGATCGCACCGACCGGCACCATCGCGCTGATGATGGACTGCGACACGACCGGCATCGAGCCGGATCTCGCGCTCACCAAGGCGAAGAAGCTCGTCGGTGGCGGGACGATGTTCATCGTCAACCAGACCGTGCCGCGTGCGCTGCGGAACCTCGGCTACGGCGCGGCCGAGATCGACCGCATCATCTCCTACGTCGACGAGCAGAAGACCATCGTCGGCGCGCCGATGCTCAAGTCGGAGCACCTGCCGGTCTTTGCGTGCTCGATGGGCGACAACGTCATCCACTACATGTGCCACATCCGCATGATGGGT
>Ga0265338_10000720_pt1 | contig 56568 bp, 74 predicted proteins | sample 42126metaG_FD_193579 | JGI IMG/M metagenome (GOLD analysis project Ga0265338, IMG submission 193579) | Rhizosphere microbial communities from Carex aquatilis grown in University of Washington, Seatle, WA, United States - 4-21-26 metaG | ecosystem: Host-associated > Plants > Roots > Rhizosphere... | reverse complement strand
AGAGCATGATCAAGACCACGGCCCGCATCAGTTGCAAGTCGTGCCTCGGCATCATCAAATTTTGCAAGAGCATACCGAAGCGGGAACTGGCCGCGTAGATCGTACCCTCCCCCGCACACGGCGCAAAAGGATAGGATGATGAGCGACGGCACGTTGATAGATATTATTGCAGAAGCAATTTGGGCGATGCCGAGCGCGAAACGGATTGTCGACTGGAGGTCGCTGGATGAGAAAGTCAAAAATCTGTGGCGAGAGGACGCCAAGCGCGTGTTGGCGGCGATCCAAGCGGCCACGCCATAGTCGAGGTTGAGACGATGACACGTTTAGTGCGAGATATCGAAGCGCCGCTGAAAGCCGAGATCGAGCGGCTGACTGACGAAGCCCGCACCGATGCTCTCACCATTGTATTTCATGCGGATAAAATACGACATCTTGAAGCCGAGAACGCCAAGCTGCGGGCGGCTATTAAAAAGATACGCTACCACGAAGGCATACCACGGCCGGTCGAGAAGATTTGTCTGACTATTTTGAAAGAGACACGCGCCCTCACCCAACAGGACAAGCGATGAGCCACCTTCAATGGAGCGGCAAAATTCCCCACGATGGTCCGGTTGAGGAATGTAAATGGTGCAATCCGAAGCTACGAAAGACACAACGCCGCAAAGATCGCTGGGGGCTATTATGGCGTGCTCTCCGCGCCCTCACCCAACAGGACAAGGAATGATGAGCAAGAAAGAGAAAGCAATCGAAGTCCTGACGGAGGCCATTCGTAATCGTCCGGTCTGCGGTTACAGGTATGGCCCAAACTACTTTGATGAAGATCGGCGCGCTGCTGAACTCTGTATTAAGGCATTGACAGCGGCCGGTTTCGAGATTGCCGAAGCGCCACGCCACCGTCGAGGTTAAGCGCCTCTGATTTTCTTCTTCGGCTCGTCTTGCACCAGCGATATCCCGCGGATGACCGGCCGGCGCCAGCTCGCGCACTCAGGGATCGGCGGCGAGTAGAGCAGTAGCCTGACTACCGTCACCGCCGCGAACAGCACGAGCGACACCTGCGTCCACATCGCCCACGCCGGCGGCGGCGTGCGGGTCTCCACGATATGAAGCGCGCAGTTGAGGAACATCACCGCAGCAAACATCGACACAAGCCGCTGCGCCAGCCGTAGCACGGCCGCTCCCGAGCGCAGGCCGGCACCGTGTGACAGCACGATGCCGAGCCCGACGAGCGCGAGCGCAATCGCCGCATTGAGCATCGCCGATAGGAACCACAGGTGCAGGATATCCTCCATGTCACGGCTCCTTGCTGTTGTTGAAGGTTGGCATCCAGTGGCCGATGGCCATGCCGATCTGCTTGCAGATTTCCATGCCGAACAGGCCGACGAGGAACGTGAGCGCGGCCGACGACCTGGCGCTGTCGTCCCAGCCCAGGTAAGCGGGTGCCACCGGGCCGAGGTAAATGGCTGTGATCGTGCCGCCGATGACGGAGATCACGGCGTTAAGCACGCTGGCGCCGCCGGTGCCGAACACGGCAATGCGGGTAACCGCGCCGCCGAATCCGGCAAGGATGACGCCCGCCTTGACGCCTATCAGGCTGAGAAAGTCGTTAAGCATGGCTTTGGTTCCCATTTGTGGCGTGGACGGCGTCGACGTAGTTTCGAATCGTGTGGCAACTGAATGGGTTAGCCATCGGCTCGCCGACCTGCGTCAGCGGCACCTGCACGTACGGCAGGCTCCAGATGGACAGCGGCACCTCGGGCACCGGGTCGTTGCCGTACCTGTAGGCGCATAGTGGGATCGACGTGACCTTCTGCACGAACTTGGCACCGCCAACGCGCGGCGGCGCGAATGCGCCGATCTTGACCGGCGGGTAGCCGTCGTCGGCAAGCAGCGCGCCGATGAGCAGCGCAAGCGCGGCGCCGAGGCTGTGGCCGCAGATGGCGTAGGGGCCGCGCACGGCGACGAGCGCGCAGCGCGTGAGCGCGGTGACCGCCGCGTCGTAGAACCCGGCGTGGATAAAACCGAGCGTTTGATGATTGAGCCCTTGCTGATCTTCGACGGCGGCGCCGAAGAAGTCGACCGCCCAGCCCAGCGCGTCGTGCGTGCCCTCGATCGCGATGATGTTGAAGCCGTCGCCCTGCGTCAGGAACACGCGGACAGCGCTCTTGATGTCCTCAAAGTACGGCTCTGGCTGGCTATAGGTTGCCGCCGCCTGATCGACCAAATCCCCGTCTGATGGCGTGGCGACGGTCATGCTGGCTGCGCTTTCTTGAGCTCATCGATCGTCGCGCGGCGCACGGCCTCGCGCAGGCTCAGTGTCACCGTCAGCGCTGCGCGATACCGTTGGACGACTTCGGCGAGCGTCAGCTCTTTGCCGCTTGTCGGGTCGAAGCGGCCGACGAGGTTGCCAACCGTCGCATTGGCTTCAGCCCTGATTGCGTCGGCGAAGGCTCCATCGACGGCAGCGAGGATCTGGTCGCCGAAGGCGGTCATGGCATCAGGCCGCCTTCGCTGGGGGTGCGGCCGCTTCGTGCGCGGCCGCGAGCGCCTGTGCGCCAGCAATGATCTGCGGGATCGTGTCGACGATGCGCGCGGCGACGTGGTCAGGGTCTAAGCCGAAATACCTGGCGGCATCCGGCACGTGCTTGAGTAGGTCGTTGACGGCGGCGGCCATCGCCACGCTGTCGACGGTGATCGTCTTGCCCTCGATCTTGACCATGCCGTCGGCGAGCAGCGAGCCCGCCTGGTTCTGCAGTGCCTTGGCGATCGTTGCCTGATGCGCCTGGTCGATGACGATGCCGGTGCGCTTGCGGATTTCATTTGCGGCCCAGCCCACGAACGCAAGGATGAGCGCGTTGGCGAGCGCATTGATGTAGGGCGCGGCGACCTCGTTGAACGCCTGGCCGATGTTGATGACGCCCGAGCTGGGTGCCTGGATCACGAACGTCGGCGAGCCGATGGGACCGCCGATAGCCTGCGCTTGCGCGCGCTCGATCTTGTCGGCCTCGTTGAAGGTCGCGGCCAAGGCCGGCGCCGCGGCGCACGTCGCAAGCGGCAACGACAACGCTGCGACAACAAGCAAACGTTTCATGTGAAACTTCCCTTCCCTCTGGACGAAAAAAAGGCCCGCCTGAATGAATCAGGCAGGCCCTCCTTAACACGGGAAGATTTAGTCGCGAATCAAGAAAACGCTTGCAGTACGGTGCGTCAGTAGGTCCTCAGAAGAGAACCTTGGCACCGGCGAAATACTGATTTCCGAGCGTGATCGTCGCCGGAGTGACCGGGCCACCGACGCCGAACACGTTGTTAAAGCCGAGCGCCTTGTTGGCGAACACGATCTCAGCGAACAGGTCGAGCGCGAAGCCCGTCGGCTTGCCGGTGCTGTCCACGATTTGTGAGATCGTGCCGGCACCGAGCAGCGGTGCGATGCCGATGGTCGAGCCACCTGCGACGCCGAAGCCGCCGGTGATGCCGAACTCCTTGACGCCGCCCATGATGTACGGGTGCGATCCGGCGGCGACGCTGATGCCGTTCGGAGCCAGTGGCAACTGGAACGTCGGGAAGCTGATCCCGAGCGGGGCGATGGCCGCGAGGTAGTCGTAAGGTGCCGAGCCGCCGAGCTTGAATACCTGCTCGGAAGACCACCGGCTCGCAACCGATGCGGCAGCTCCGGTCGCGGTCGCTGTCACGTTCTGGTAGTCGCCGCTGGCCTCGACCGCGAACCAGAGGCGCGAGTTGCCGCTCGTATAGCCGGCGGTGCCGCCGAGGGCGCCTCCGGCGGCGTTCATCGTGCCCGTTAGTGCCGTGCTGGTGGCTGAGGCGTCAGCGACGCCGGCCATCGTGTTGACGCCGGCGTAGAAGCCGGAGCCGCCGCTGTATGGATATACCGGCAACGCGCTCTTGCTGACGAGCGGCGGCGCGACGTCGGCGGCGAACGCGGGCGCGGCGATGATGGTCGCGAGCGCCGTGAAGGCGAGCAAAGATTTACGCATTTGGATTCCCCCGATCTGATGTGAAAGTCACGATCGAGAGGTTACGCCCGCCGCCGCGGCCATTGCCACCCTACAGGCGGCAATGCCAGTCGTTTTGCTGTTGGGTGTGGCTATACCGCAACACGTTGCGAAGGCGGCAAAAAGTTAAGCCGCCATCTTGAGCGCTTCGGCGGTGATCTCCGACGTGCGGCGTTCCCAGTCCGCGCCGAACACATTGAAGTTCCTGATCTCGCGGTAAACGGCCGCGCGCCGGGCGCCAAACGCCCGTATGGCGGCCGGCACGTCAGCGATGGCCTTGACCACCGTGTCGGTCTTCGGCCCCCACAGGCCGTCCTGTGGCGTTCCCAGCGCGTACTGGAGAATCTTGATCGCTTGGCCAAGTCCCTCGTTCACGTCGGTGTCGAATAGCTGGAGGTTCAGCCCCGGCGGCACCTCGGGGCAATACGGGAGCCAGTAGTTGTGGAGGTAGATGTCGTCGCCCTCCTCCTGCGTGATTTGGATGACCGGCCGTCGCGGCAAGCCTTTGCGCGTGCGGTAGCGGTCGTACTCGGTCTGGATGATGCCATCCATCGTGGCGCCGCCAGGGTCCCGTGGATCGTTCGAGAAGTTGCGGCGGTTCGACCAGTCGAGCGGCACGGGGTCTTCCTGCGGCAGCATGTACTTCATGCAGATCACGAACTGCGGCGGGAACACGATGGGCGCCGCCGGAACCGGCGCAATCGAAACCACGGTCGCTGTTACGGGTGACGGCATCGACGGCGGCGTCGACGAGCTGGGGACTAGCCACTTGAGGATGTTCATCCCTCGGCTCCTCTGAGGAAGCACCTGATGAATTGATGTTTCCCGCTGGCGTCGTTGTAGATCGAAATCCAGACCAATGCGGGGCCGGCCCGGTTCGGCTCGTCAATGAGCGAGCCGTCGTAGACTTTCCACCATACGTGATCAATGCGCACGCAGTATGTCACGTGCTCTTCGGGTTCGCCTGGCCGATTTGGCTTCTCACCGTCGGCGCAACCTTCCTTGATCTCTTTGATCCGCGCCCAGTCGGGGTCCGTTACCGTCGTCGCCTCATCGAACTGGCAGCACAGCCCTTTGCGGTGATTGTGCAGGCTGCTCAGCCAGTCGTTCATTTCCGGGCGGTCGTGCATGTGCGCGTGCGCGTGGCTCGAGAGGATGATCACGGAGCCGATGAGCATCGCGCCGATGAAAGCCAACACGATCCAGGCGATCACGCGCAGAAAGTCATGGTTGGCGTTGTCGTCGCTGTCGTCGATCTCAGTCCACGGAGGCGACGCCTCCGGCCGTATCACCCGCTTCTTGCGTGAGAACATCCTAGCCCCCGCGTCGCCCGACGGCGAAATACTCTCATGCGTCGTGAGATTCGTCACGCAGTGATTTGTCCGGTCAGGCCGCCAGCGAGTTTTCCACTTGGCGGTTGTCGTTGGCCGGCAGCCGCTTCCGGTCCATCTCGTCATCGAGCGCGAAGTGCGGAGAGCCGAGCGACGCCGATCCTAGATAGCTAACAACGACGATGCCGGAGCCGCCAACGCCACCGAGTCCACCGGCACCCGAATTGGTTCCGTTGCCGCCGCCTCCGCCGCCGGTATTGGCCGTTCCCGGTGTGCCCGGGATTGTGCCAGCACCGCCACCGCATGTCGCGGTGCCTGCTGGGCCTCCGCCTCCGCCGCCGCCGTAGCAAACCGACGATCCTGTGATCGACGAATTGCAGCCCGTCCCGCCTGCGCCGCCGCCGCTGCCCGAGGCCGCTGCACCAGCGCCGCCGCAGCCGCCCCCGCCACCGGCGTCGACGCTGAAAGGTGCACCCGGCGCGAAACCGTTCCCCGAGGTTCCCGAGCTTCCGGTAACGGCCGTCGCGACCGTCTGCAAAGTTGACGAGCCGCCCGCGCCCCAGTTAGCGGCTCCGCCGCTGCCGACCGTGACCGTGTACGATCTACCCGTTGCCGTGAAGGTCCCGGTCAGAACTTGACCGCCTCCTCCGCCAGTACCGGCCCCTCCCGCGCTCGCATTCTCACCGCCGACCCCACCAGCGACGACGAGGTAGGACATACTGGTCGGCAGCCCAACGCAGGTGAGCGTGCTGCTGGCCGTAAACTTGTGGACGCGCTGCGCGCCATTCGTCGAAGCCGTGCCGCCGGTACAGAAAAAAGTTTGGCCGAGGAAGGTCGGGCCGACGCCGTTCGGGCTGACCTGCGCCATGACCGGCGAGGCCGCCAGAAACAGCGATAGCGTGACCGCGTTGAAGAAGCGCGAGAGCATTACTGCACCTGAACGATGATGCCGAGCGTGTTGCCGTCGATCCTGTTGATCGAGAGATCCCATACCGACGGCTGCGTGCCGGTCTGAGTGCCCGAACCCGCCGAACCCGCGACGATCGCCGAGCCGCCGGGCGTCGCCGACACCTGGATCGTGTTCGTGCCCGTGCTCACCACGTAGTAGATCGTTCCCACCGAGAAGTTGGTCGGCAGCGCGCCGCCGCTGTTGGTGAAGTAAACCGGCGCGTTGAGCGCGAGCCCGTTCGCGGTCCAGGTTATGTTCGCCGAGCTGTTGGTGAACGTGACCGTCGCCGTGCTCGTCGCCGTCGTCGAGAAGCTCGTCAGCGAAGTCTTACCGGAGAACCCGGAGAAGGTGAGCGCGCCGGCGCCGTTGCCGTTGATGATCTCGACGAGGCACGAGCTGTCGTTCGCTGGCACCGCGATCGTGGAGGCTCCGGTGTCCACCATCCACTGAAGCGGTGACTTGCCGCAGTCGATCGTGGTCGTGCCCGAGCTTACCGAGCCGATCGAGAACGGCGTCACGTTGGTGCCGCCGGTGAGCACCTGATCGGTGATGTTGAGCGCGGCCACCGTGGTCGCCACGTTCGGCCACGTCACGGCGTTGCCGTTGACGTCGAAGACGCTCGTGAAGTTGACGGTGTTGCTGAAGGTCAGCGCGCCGCTGAATGTCTGCGTCGAACCGAGCACCGCGAGCGTGTCGGTGAGGTTCGGAACCGTCAACGTGCCCGTGAGCGCGCCCGTAGGCGGCTGGATCTTGAGGACGCCGGACGTGCCGTTGGCAAGCGAGAGCGAGCCCACAACGGACCCTGCCTGGCCGAGCGTGAGCGCGCCGGCGGTGATCGTCGCGTTGGCGTTGCCGCTGACGGTGCTGCTGCTGGTCGCGTAGTATGCGAGCTGGTTGGCTGTGCCGACGTTGACGGTGCCGCCGCCGACGGAAGCGGCGACGCCGTTGACGAAGAGGCCCGCGGTATTGATCGTTCCCGGACCCTTGTCGCCGCCGGTGACGGTCGCCGGGCATGTCACGCCGCCGTCGTTCTCGAACCGGCAGACGACCGCGAGCGCGGACGACGCGGAGCCGTTCGGAGTCGTCTTAAGGTCGATGTGCGTGCCCTGCGCGCTCACCGACCACGTCTGGTTGGCGATCAGCTCGACGGAGGCCGCGCCGGTCGCGCTCCAGCCGGCGCCGTAATAGCCGTAGGCGTTGAACGCCGCGAGGATGTCGTTGGAGACGACGCCCGTGGGGCTCGCGTTCGTGCCGTCGGCGCGGCGTCCCGTGTAAATCGGCGTAGCCCCGAATCCGATGTTGTCGACCCGGCTGATCGTGCTGTCGGCATTTCCGAGCTGGAGCACGTCGCCGGTCAACGCCGTCGGCAACGTCGCCGCGTTGAGGCTGATGATCTGCGAGAACGTGAACGTGTTTGTGGCGTTGGTGACGGCGCAGGTGGCGCACGCGGCCGTGCCCAGCGGGCCGACGGTCGAGCCGTTGACGCGGATGAAAAGGCCGGTGACCGTCATCCACATGTCGCCGTTGTTCGGCGACGTCGGTGACACGCCCGGCAGCAGCCGGAAGCCGGACGTCGCCGTCGTCGGCGCAGCCGTCACGAGTTCGCCCGTCAGCTGGCAGCCATTCACGAGGCAGACTGGGCCGTTGTAATCTGTCTTGGCGGCGAACGCAGCGTTCCATTGCGCTGGCGTCGGCACGAACCCATAACCCCAACCCGGCGCGCTCTGCGCGGCCGCCGGCGACACCGATGCCGCGGCGAACGCCGCCGCGAACAGGAAGCCGATCAGCGTGCGCATGGCAGCGGTCCTCACAGTTTGACCATCGTGACGACGAAGGCGACGGGCGGCACGCCGACGGTCTGCGTGACGTTGCCGTTGATGGACGCCGTAACCATCGACGGCAGCGTTGCAGCGTTCGTGCTGAATGAGAAGGCGCTAGGCGTCGCGCCCGCACCACCTGGGCCGGAGCCGGTGCCGTTGGTGCCGGTGAACGGGCCCACGGTGTGCGCGTGCGAACCCTGCCCGGACGGGATGTTGATCGTCACATTGGGCAGCGCGCTCTGCGCGAGGTATTGGCTGCCGCAGGTGCCGCCGAGCGTCGTGTGGTTGGTGCAGCCGTTCATCGTGGTGGCGGTTCCGTTGCCGCCCTGGTTGTCCTGGCCGACCAGCAGCGTGCCGCGGCCGTCGAGCAGGCGGAAGTTGCCGGCCGAGCACGCGCTGCCGATCGAGCCGGCGACGCTGTAGAGGTCCGGGTAAGTCGCTTGCGCCTGGCAACTGCCGTCGAGCGCCAGCCAGCCGGCGGGCACCGACGACACGATGGCCGTCTTGACGTCGCCGACGAACGCGACTGCGCACGACGTGCACTGCCACTCGGTGCCGTCCCACTGCAGGGTGACGCGCTGGCCGGGGTTGGTCTCGCCGCCGACGGTGAGCGACGCGCCGAGCTGGGAGACGCGGAAGACGTTCTTGTTGCCGCCGCCGTTGTAGTTGATCTGGAGGCCGGCGGCATTGCCCAGCCCGGGGCCGACCGTGTAGCTGATGGTCGCGCCCTTCACGAGCACGATCGGCGTTCCCGAAACCGTCTGGACGGTGGCGCTGCCAGAAGACGTGCCGCCGACGCCGCCGCCAGGACACGACGAGTTCCAGTTGGCGCCGCCCGTGTCGGGGTTGCTTGTGTTGTTGTCGGCGGTCGACACCCAGAAGCAGCCCGGCGTCGTGGCATTCGCCAGCGTGGCCCCCGAGGGGTAGCCGCCGATGTTGGGTGACGACGTTGAGGAGAACGCGGCGTCGTAGAGCGGGGCGGCGCCGGCGCCCGCCCACTGGCTCCAAAGCGTGATCATCCGCAGGATGCCGTTGAAGTCCTGGCCGAATGGCGGGCAACCGCCGCTGCCTGCCGGCACGAACGAAAGCGGCGGGAAGCCGTCGGTAAGCGACGCCTTGCAGTTGACGATGCCGATCTGCGACGGCGTCGGGATCGGGAACGTCAGGTATGTCGGCGTGCCGGCCGCGCTGGCGAACGGGATCGGGAACTTCGGCGGCACGCTCGACTGCGTCAACGCCAGCGCGCTCGTGGCGAAGCAGACGGCGATGGCGGCGGCGATTATCCTCTTGATCATGCCCGTGCTCACACTTGTTGGATGGTGACGGCGACGCCGGCGGCGGTCGGCAGTACGCCTTCCTGCGCGACGATGGCGAGTTGCACCGGCGTCAGCGGAAACTCGAAGACGTAGGTGACGCTCATGTTGAGGTTGTCCTGCACGTAGCACCGGCCTTGATTCGGGAACAGTGCTAGCAGAATAGCGTTGACGGACGGAATCGAGCCGTCGCTGACGTTGCCGAGCGCCTTCGCTAGTATCAGCGTTCGGAAGTCGCTGTCGCTGAGATTGAAGTTCGAGGTCACGGCGCCGCCGGAATACAGGCTGCCCTGGTTAAAGCCCGTCCAGCTCATCGCCTCCTCGAAGCCGAGATAGGCGACGCTGCCCGGAAGCTGAAGCGTGCGCGTGACGCCGACGATGCGACCCCACGCGTCGAGGCCGTAGCCCTGCGCGGTCAGCACGTTCCACATGAAGTCGAAGAAGTTATCGAAGTTCTGCGTCTGATCCATCGCCGCGTTGAAAGACAGGATCAGGCCGTCGATCGTGTCGCTGTTGGCGTACTGGTCGATGACCGTCGACCACGGGTTGAACGGCGCGATGTCGCCGATCGGCGAGACGCCGATGGCGAAGCCGCCGATCTCGTTGGAGTTCGGGAACGGCGGCGGCGGGTATTGCGGGCCGCTCATGTCAGCGTCACCGTGATGCCGGTGGCGACGAGCTGCGGTTCCTGGTTGGCTTGGACGATGACGAACTGCTGATCAGCTGTCGACCCGAAGAGGTGCGTGTACGACGTCGTCGCAATGTTCGAGAGCGTCGTGTTCGCGCTCGTCTGGTAGGTGCCGGCACCGCCCGGCGTGCCCGTCAACTGCGCGACGATGGTCGTGCCGCCCGGAATGCCGGAGCCGACAATGAGGTCGCCGGGGCTGATGGTGCCGGTGACGGCCGACGTCGTTAGCGTCGTTGTGCCCGAACTGTTCGACGTGAAGGTCGCGCCGCCGACGTTCTGCGTCTGGTTGATCTGCCAGCTTGATCCGGAGCCGGAGATGATCTGCGTGCCGGACAGCACGAGGTTGTTGGAGTCGGTGACGAATTGCGTGTCGCCGACCGAACCGCTGGACGTCGAGTGCACGGTCAGCGTCGTGCCCGCGATCGTGCCGTAGAACACGGTGTCCGGCGTATTGGCCGAGCCGATGCTGATCTGCGCTACCTGCGCCCATGAGCCGAGCGCGTTGACGACCTGAACGTAAGTCGTCGCGTAGAGCGTCTGGCCGATGCGTGCGCGCAGGCCCGGCGTGATCGTGGTGCTGTTGGGCAGCACGCCCTCCGTCACCGCGGAGATCAGCGCGCTCTGGATGAGCGTGGCCGCGTCGGAGGGCACGCTGGCGCTGGCGACGATCTCGACCGCGAACAGGAGTTGGAGCGGCAGCGCGTAGCTGAAGCTGATCTGGTAGGGCTGAGGCGAGGCGTAGAGCGGGTTGTCGTCGTAGGCGGTGACGGTCGTCGTCCCGACCATCGGCGCGCCCGCGCCCTTCTTCGAGAGGATCGCTTGGGCGATGTCGGACGAAGCGCCGCCGGCCACGCAGATGTAAATCGAATAGGCCGGGATCGTCACGCCGCCGACGGTGACGGGGGCATTCGTGTTGTTGTTGTAGCCGAAATAGTCGGTGACGCCGGAGACGCTGGCGACGGCGCCGATGATGGCGCCGATCGGGCCGAGGCTGTTGCCGGCCACGCTATCGGTCATGCGCTGCGCGAACGCCTGGCGGCTCTCGACGTCGACGCCCTCGGTGCCAGAGGTGACGCTGACAGCGTCCCAGCCGGGGATTGCCTGATAGATCGAGACTTCGCCGGCGGATGGCACCGCAATCGGGCCGGCGGTCGAGCAGGCGAACACGCCGTTGACGGTGCCGCCTGCGGCCGGCAGCGAGATCGCGCTCGTCAGCGTGTAGATGTTGCCCGACACGTCCTGAATCGTCGAGCCGACGGCGAGCGCGACGGCGACGCCGCCGCCGCCGCCCGTGCACGCCACCTGCAGCGTGGTGGGTTCCGCCGGGTTCCGCGTGAGCCCATAGATGCGCGCGATGCCGTCTTGGAACCGGCCGCTGGCGTACGCCGGGTCCATTTGCTGCGTCATGTACGTGAAGATCGCGTACGTGTTCGCGATGATCGCGGCCTCGCTCGAGGTGAGCTGGCCCTGCGGCGTGTTGAGGTTGAAGTTGAGCGCGGCGTTGAACGCCGCCGAGTAGTCGGCCTGGCAGCCGGCGAGGATGGCGGGGCCGCTCGGCGAGACGAAGCCGGTAGCGCCGAAGCTGATCGCGGGGACGTTCGTCGTGCCGAATGCCATCAGCCTGTCCCCTGCGGGTTCGTGACGGTGAAGTTGGCGGCCGAGGTAGTGCCGGTCGATATGGACGTGACCTGCACCTGGCCCATCACCGTCCTGTCAGCAAACGACGACAAGAATACCTGCGCGGATGCAACGTCCGGCACCGTTTCGGCGGCGGCAATGAGCTGCGCCTTGAGCAGCGCGAAAGACGGCCGCTGACCGAGGATCTGGGTGAGCCACGGCACGCCGACGGTTGTGTCCCACCAGCACTCGCCGAGGAACGTCTTGATGGCCGAGGCCGCGTCCTGCGCGAGCGCGTACGGTTCTGTAGCGAGCGCGATGTTGCCGTTCGCGTCGAGGACACAATCCCAAGTGGCGCGATCAAGAAGTATCGTTGCCGCCATCACTCGAACCTCGCAAACTCGCCGTACAGTTCCACGGCACGTCGGCAGTAGGCATCGTGCGCAACTGACGGATCGTCAAATCTGCCAATGTTTTGATACTTTCCGCCGCCTAGCATCCGGATACGGACTACCCATTTTTCGTTCACGGAATCCCAACTCACGCCTTTGAAACCTGATTTATTATCTCTTCGTTTTTTGGTGTTTTGCATATTCTGCGCCTGTGTCGCCCGCCGCAGGTTTGAGATGCCGTTGCCTCGTTCGACGCCGAAGCGATGATCTAACGCAATCGGCCATTCGCCGTGGACGACCGCCCAAATGACATGATGTTCAAGATACGATCGATTAAAAATCCGTACGCAACGGTAGCCTTTTGGAAGGCAATGCCCGGCATCCTTTCCCGCGTATCTTCCGTTCCATTTCAGGCATCGCCAAAGAGACCGCGGTCCATCGAACATATCAGGAGTGCGAGCTTTCCAGACGAGACGGCCGGTGACCGCATCGCAGATGAAAAGACGGCGTAGCATTTCGATTGATGGTTTCATGGTCACGTCCCCGGCGTCGGCGGTTGGTTGTTGCCGGGGTGCGTGTGCGTCTGCAGCCCGACCTGATCGGCGCCGCCGAAGCCGGACTTGATGCTGCCCGTGGCCGTGATGTTGCCGGTCACCGCCATGTCCCCCGTGAGCGCGAATCCGCTCGAGGAGGTTTCTAGCATGTTCCCCTTGCCATCCACCATTTGGAAGGTGCCGTCGGTCTTGAGCCAGATGTACGCCGTCGGCACCGCGTTTAAGACGCCGCCGACATAGACGCCGTCGGCGATATTGTACTTTCGCCTTGAGCCCGGGTTCTGCTGGCCGCCGCCGTTCTTGGCCACGAGCGAGGAATCGCGGTCGGCGCAGATGACGTAACCGACGTCGCCGACCGCCGGGTCGCAGATGACAGCCCACTGGCCGCCTTGGATTCGGAAGTATTTGATGCCATTGACGACGCCGTGAGGCACAGGAAATCCTTGGCCGTCGAGTTGGCTGACGAGCGGCTGGACGCTCATGGTGCCCGCTGCCGGTGGCGATCCCGCTCCGGGGCTGATAGATACCACCTGCACGAGCTTCATTACGTTGATCTGCGCTATCAGCTGCTTGCAGATGAATATCGTCGCGTTGAGTTCGGAGGACGTGTCCTCCGGCTGCATCTGGCCGTAAGCAAAGTCGCTCATTTCGTCACCTGCGGCGGGATGCCGGATGCCGAGTAATTGTTCGGGCCGCATATCATGATCGTCATCCAGTCGCCGTCCGGCATCAGCGTATCGAGCGCTAAATCCATCTGAAGTATGTTCCAAACCTTGTTGGCCTGATCGATCACGCTCTCAACGCGGACACGACTGAAGACCATAATGTCTGGATTGAAGATGGTTTTGACGATCATGCAGCCATTGCCGGCGAACGTCGGGTATCCGACCATGCCCGTCTTCGCCGAGATCAATGGGATGTTGGTCTGAGACGTGCGCGTTCCTGGCTTAGGCCAGATCGCGAGCTTGGTGCCGCCGTCGACGATCTGCGCGTTGATGCCGACGTGCTCTGCGCACTGGTATATCTGCTGCAGCAGCGTGCCGGGGTAATACGGGTTGTCGATCGTTAGCGCGACGCCGTTGTTTTCAAACGCAAGCCCGAGCTGCTGGGCGAACTTGTTCATGATTTGGGAAATAGAAGCTGGCCCATTGTAGCTGGTCGGCGGAACTGACTGCAGCGCATTCCACAATCCTCCAGTCGCCGTCACGCGCAACGGAACGTCTGGCTGATTATTGTAATCGCCGAATGACGTTGAAATGGTACCGCCGAAGACAACGGGGAATCCGCCGACAGGTGCCTGCGTCGCGCTGATCGCGGACGACTGGCCGCCGGCTAGCCCGGTGCCGGCGCTGACGATGACTGAGTTCTTTGCGACGCTGCCGTAGACCATGCCGAGGGTGGTGAGCTGGTTTAGAATGGTTGGGTCCAGGCCGTACACGCTCAACTCAGCCTGGCTGCCGGTTGCCGCCCCCGCATTCGTTATGCGACAGCGCGCGCGGTACCCAGACAAGTTGACGACGTTGCCCATGCCGGCGAACGTCGACGGTTGATTGTTCTGGCCTTGCTGGGCTAGCTCGAACGTGAAGTTGAGAATCTTCTGCGAAAAGCTCGACTGGCTTTGGAACGTATTCGGTGCCGCCGGCGCTTTGTTGATGTCGATCGTGACCACGGCATCACCCCGTCAAGCCGAGGGCGGCGAGGTCGTCTGGTGTTAGGTAGAGCAGCACGAAGCGTGTGCCGATGCCGGTGTAGACCGGATCGCTCGTGCCTTGCGTGTCATACCACGCGAAGTCGCCGGAGAAGCCGAGATAGGCGTCGCGGACAATGCGGTTGAGGTTCTCGCAAATAACGCCCGATATGATCGTGGTGCCCCCGACCAGCACGTCCATGAACAGGCCATAGTTGGTCTGGTAGATGTTGAGCGTCGTCGTACTGCGTGCCGACCTGGCTCTGCATCGTTTGGTTAGGTAGGGCCTGAGCGCCAATCGAGATCATCGCTTTTAGAATATCCTGATGTTTTGCGTGCCGTCCGGATTGGTTACGCCGCTCGGCGGCGTCGACGTGCTGGTCTGACCGAGCCCTTGCTGACCTGCGTTGGGCGCGTTTTGCACGTCCTGAAACTGCGCGGTTGCCGTCTGCATGATCTCCATGAGGATGATGTCGATCACGATCATCCCGGCTCGCTCCGCGTCCTTGTCGTAGTCGCGGTGCATGAAGTTGTAGCCGAGATAGATCGCCTCTGGCGTGACGACGTCATAGGTGTTCGTGTCGCTCATCACCGCGTCGACCGACGCGAGCATCTGCTGGCGATTGGTGACCGATCCGCCGGCGGAGAACCGGCATGTGACCTCGGCCGGGAGCTGCACTTTGTCGTAGGTCTGGAACATGCCTTGCTCGACCGGGTAGGTCGACAGCTTCCAATCCTGCTTGTACGAGAACGACATCTGGTTGTCGTAGCTGAGCACCGGCAGCCCGTTGAGGAAGATGCCCCATTCCGGCGGCGCGAACCCGAACAATGCCGAAAGCACGTCCTCGACCAGCAGCACAACGGTGTTGGCCGCATAGCTCGACAGCGACGGCACGCCGGGGACGTTGGGTACGTCAGCCATCAGGTCAGCCCCGTGTTTATGCCGCCGAGCATGGAATAGCGCTTTATCGCATCCGGCACCTCATCGGCGACGGCCTTCGGGTCGGCCTTGTTCGACGCAACGTTGATGGAGCCGATCGTGACGCTGGACTGCGGCCCGGGGGCGGCAGATTTCGGAAGGTGCGTGCCCTCTCCGCGTGTCATCCCGCGCATCAGCGCCTTGACCACAGCCGGGTCGTTGAGGTTCGGCACGTCGTTCGCGCCGAGGCCGGTCGCCTTCATCATGGACCCGAGGTAGCCCTGGTCCGGCCCGGTGCCGACCCACGTCTTCTGGATGCCGGCGAGCGTCATGCCCTGATATCTTGATTGAAGCAACGCCATCATCGCCGCTGAGCCCGTCTCCGCGTTCGGGAAGATGGCGAACCTGCCGTCCGTTCCAGTCGCGCCGTGCGCGATTGCGAATCGCCCGTATTCTATGTTGCCTGGATTGTTGTTCCTGTCGCCGCGGGTGCCAACGCCGCCCCCGCCGCTGCCCGCGGCCGGCACCGACGCCTCCGCGCTTGAGGAGAACAAATCTCTCAGGCTCATTGGCTTGGGATCGCTAAGCCATTTGTAGAGGCGACCCGCTGGACTGTCGGGAACAATGTCGAGGTGGCCGAGCAGGTTCTTTGAGGTTTCACTGTTTCCGAAGGTGTTCTTGATGCCTTCGGCGAACGCGTTGACGACTGCGGTCAGCAGCGGGAACGTTCCGCGCGAGAGGTTGTCCAGTGCAGCCATCAGCAGCGACGTCTTGCGTTGGAGCTCGACCGCCTCGTCGCCGGTCTTTTTGCTGGCACCGCCCATCTCTTTTAGTTGCTTTACGAGCTCGGCCATCTTCCCGGTGTCGCTCATGATGTCCATGAGCAGGAGCGCCATATTTCCTTGGATGCCAGCCTGGCCGAGCCAGTAGGCTTGGTCTTGTGGCTTTTGTGGTTGCAGCCACTGCAGCATCTTCATGATCGCTTGATCGGGATTGTCCTGGTAGGGGTTGATGCCGGCGCGCGTCAAAACCTGCTGCATGCCTGGACTTGGCACCTTATTGCTCATCTTGATGTCCATGAACTCGGCGTTGAGGCCGCCCATAGTCGACGTGACGTCCTCCGCGGTGCCGCCGACGCTCCTGATGAGGTTATTCCACAGTCCCAACTGCTGCGTGCTCATGCCGATGGTGCGCGCGAACCGCATCGTGTGCGCATCCATCGACGCCACCTTGTCAATGAACGAGGCAGCCTCCCCGCCGACGAACGCGCCGACGAGACCCATGATGCCGCCCTTGGCGAACTTGAACGCCTCCCCGATCTTCGTGCCTTCGCGCTCGACGCTCTTGCCGAAGTTCTCCAGCGCCCCGCGTGCCTTGCTGAGCTCGTCGCCAAGCTTCTGCCGGCCCTCGGTGAACCCCTTCGGGTCGAGGCCGATCTCTACGACGAGTGAGTCAATCGCGGTTGGCACGCTCGCGCTCCTGTTCGTAGTGCTTCTCTACCATGCGTCGGTTGTGGCCATCCACGGAGGCCATCTCGAGCAAATCGTAGAGGTCTTCTAGGCTGTAGATCGTCTGCATTTCGTGCAGCGTCGCCAGTGGCGGCTCGCGCATCACCACGCTCGCCACCTTCGGCGCGACATTTACTGTGTCGGCGATTCCGTCGATGGTGGGGGTTGATAGATCATGATCTTGGAGTAGAGCGCCGACAGTGTGGCGCTCACCGAAAAACCCAAGTGCAGCGTGAGGACCTCCCCCCTCAGCCACATGCGCGTGGCAACCTCCTCGATGTCGTCGTCCGAAACGATCTTGGTGGCGGTAGCTGGATGGCTCTGGTCGCGTACGATCTCGACGCAGTCGAGCAGCTCGTCGAGCAGCGGGATCAATGTCTGATCGCCGATACTTCCGCGAAGGAACGTGTTGATGCCGAGAATCGCGATGCCTTCCATGCCGATGCCGCTCAAGTTAAGCGGCAGCGCACCACCGCCGGTGTTGGCGGCAAGGATCATGCGCAGGCCCCACTTCTCGGCGCGAGATGCGGACCACTCGGTTATGCGGAACAGCTTGTTGCGATCGCGGTTGGAGGTGCCGGGGAATTCCGGAACCTTCACGTCGACGGTCTTGCGCATGTTGGCCTCGTCAGGACGGTGACGGGAGCACCGAGTTCCACGTGAGGCGAAAGCGCTGCGGTTGCAGCGTGCGCTTGGCGTCGGGCGTCGGCTTGTAGTCGGTCATGTAGCCGTTCACCATCGAATACTTCTTGCCGAGACCCGGGAAGTACAGCGTGCCCGAGAGCGGGTAAGCGTCCTCGGCCGCGATCTGCTGCGCATAGAGCGTGTCGAAAAAGGCGATCGACGGCGAGTTCGCCTGCAGCGAGATGTTCTGCATGATCGGCGCGAACACGAAGCCGGCGGACAGGTAGCCGTCCACGCCCATGAGCGTCTCGACGTTGCGCACCTGATCGGTGTCGGTAACGTCGTCGGCCGCAAACTGCTGAATCTGCTGCGGCGTCGGGAACAGCAGCGCCTGCGTCAGCGTGAGGATCGTGTTCGCGGAGGTAATGGTCCCGGGCATGAAGTCCCCTTAATTTAGCGCGATGCTGTTGAGGTTGATCACCTGCACGGACCCGTTGTCGTTGTACCAGAAGTTGACCTGCTGCGGCCCGCGCGCCGCCTTCAGCGTCGCGCTCGCGGGCACGACCTGCAGGTACCAGCCCTGCGTCTGGACGGTGTTCGCGGCGTTGGAGTTGCCAGACGCCGCGTTGATCTGCTGCGCCTGCGAGGCCGAGATCTGGCCAGGCCCGTACGCGCCGAACGACAACCCGTTCGCGATCGGCGAGGCGAGGGCCTGCTCGATGATGGTGGCGCCCGCGCTGTTGAATGGAATCGACTTCGAGTTGCCGAACGCGGTGAGCAGCGCGACCTGGAGCTGGTTGTTGAGCCAGATCTGGTTGATGTAGCTGTCGGCCCACTCGTAGGGGCCGGTAATGAACCCGCGTTGGAACCACGTGTTGTTCTGGCCGGCGGTCGCGTACGCGCCGTAGAAGTTATAGCCGTTGCCGTCGCTGCCGACCGTCTGCGGGTTGCCGCCGAGGTTGACGGCCGATGTCGGGTCCGAAACCGTCGCGATCAGCCCGGCCTGCGCCTTGTAGGCGAAGGTGACGCGGCCGTTCGGCTCCTGGAAGTCGATGGACGCGACGATGCCGAGCACGAACCAGCTCGTGTAGTACGGGCCGCCGGTCGACGGCTCGTAGATGAGGATCGTGCCGGAGTCGCCGTTGTTGGCGAGGATGTAGCCCAGCGACGACGTCGCGGGCACGGTCTCGGTCGGCGTGATGTCGTGGTCCTGGCAGACGTAAGCGAAGCGGTTGCCGCCGAGCGCGGTGTTCTTCCACGCGGCGAACGCCTGCTTGACGGTGTTGCCCGTGTTGCCGAGCGTGTCTGGATCGAACCCGGTCTTGAAGGCGACCCAGTCCTGATTGACCTGGATCAGCGCATTCATGAACGTCGCTGGCACGGCCGCGGCCGCGCCCTGCGAGAGCACGGCACCTGTGGCGGAAGTGAGCAGCAGGCTGGCAGCGATCGTGCCGGTGGCAAACGCCGCCGTCGACGGCGAGCCGGTGATGCCCGACGTCAGCACGAACGCGCCGGAAACCGAGTCGTAGGTGACGGTGATCGGCGTCGCCGTCAGCGTCATGCTCTCGCTGGCGACCTGCTGGGGCGAGCCGGAAATCACATAGGTGCCGGCGCCGCCGCTGCCGGTGCCGAGCGCTGTGATCGGCGCTGAGACCACGCCCGCGCCGGTGACGTAGTGGCCGACCATGATGCCGGCGCCGACGGTGACGTCGAGCACGTTGGACGACGCGACGCAGCTCGCCGACGACGCGGTGCCTGACAGCGACGTGACGTAGACGCCGTTGCCGCCCGGCGTGCCGGACGTCTGGCTGACGATTTTTGTGCCGCTGGCGACGCCGGTGCCCGAGATCGTGTCGCCGATCGAGATCAGCCCGACCGTCGACGTGGTCGTAAGGTTCGTGCTGCTCTGGTTGCCCGTAAATGTCGCGCCGATGCTGGCGGTGACGGTCTCTTCCGTCGGGTCGGCGGCGTTAAGCGCGGTCTGGATCGTCGAGGCCGCGGCCGTGAAGCTCGAAGCGCCCGAGAGGTTGACCGATGCGGCGTTGCGCGCGTAACCGTCGAAGACGACGTCGAGCGAGCCGGAGATCGCTTGCAGTTGCGAAAGCGTCAGCGCGCTGATGTTGCCACCTCGCAGGTAAGCGGAGACGGCCGTCTGGTTGTACTGCGCGATGAGCAGGAGGCCCGGCGTCTGGTCGGCGTTCTCGAAGCCGGTGAAGTAGACGGCAGCGCCCGATGCGATCGTGCCGGGGCCGAAGTAATCTTCTACGGCGAGCGCGGACGAGAACTGGGCGACGGTGCCGAGCGGAACGCGAGTGCTTGAGTCGAGGACCAGTCCTATCGTCTGGATGCCGGCGCCGCCGGCGGCCAGCACACTGGGGGTGACGGATACGAGTTCTGAGGACGGAATCGTCGACATGCCGCAGTTCCCCGCTGGAGTTCTGGCAGGGTCGTTTATTGCCGCATTCGGACGGTTTCGATAGTATGGACGGTCAGTAGAAGCGGCGGGTCAGAAGGCATAACCGTTACGGTTATAGATTCCTTCAGAGTGGAAACTCCGCCTCGACGCTGATCGCGTCGACAACCGCCGAGTCCGCGAACTGCTGCGGGATCTGGACGGCTTGGTTGACCTGCAGCTTGGCCTCGAGGACCCACCGCCACTCGTATTGCGATTCCGCGTTGATGAACGGCATCTGCCTCGGGTCATCCGCGTAGAGAGGGACGACGCCGTTGAGCGGCGGCGACAACGCGGCAAAGAAGTCCACGCCGTATTCGTCGCGCAGCATCGTCGAAGTCGTCTGCGCGAGATCGCCAGCGGTCAGGTCCGCGGAATGAAAATCAAGTTGAATAACGATCTCGGCGCCCTGCGTAAGCGTCTGGCCGCCGCAGGAGAGCGTGCCCGCGGCCACCGTCTGCGCGGTCGACACTAGGTAGATGCCCGCGCCGCCCGGCGGCCCGATCGACTGTGAGACGATGACCGTGTTGGCGGCGACGTTGGGGCCGAAGACGGTTGCGCCAGGCAACAGCGTGCCGAACACGACCGTTGAGACCGTCATCGCCGTGTCGGTGATGGACCCGGTGAACTTCACGTCGGCGTACGTGTCTAGGTTGGTTTCGAGCCGCGTGAACCGGATGGGCGTCATCACGCAGAACGTCGACTCGGTCGGCTCGGGCACGCGGTTGTTCTGGCCCGAAATGATCGTGTCGCCGACAACGAGGCCGGTAACGGCCGCCAAGAACTGGGCGAGCGCCGCCTGCGCGTTCGACTGAGTCGGCGAGATGGTCGGCATCGGCCTTAGCCCGCGACCTCGTAGAAGGCGGCGTCGACGGCGACTGTGCCGCTAACGCTGATCATCTGGAACGCCGCCACGTCGCCGGAATAATCGAACGGCGACTGGGTTACGCCCATGTACATGCCCGCCGTCGGCGTCGGCAGCTTGCCGTCGTCGCGCCAGCGCACGGGCCCGGTCTCGGCGACGAGCAGCACCTTCACGTTGGAGCCCGTGGGCACGACAAACGCGGTGGTGCCGGTGACGATGCCTGCAGTGAAACCGACGGGCGTGCTGGGGCCGACGACCACGCTCACGAAGCCGAGCGGCGTGCACTGTTGAGAGATCATTTTTCTACCTCCGTCGCGATTCTATCGCCGACACCTCTTAGCACGGCTCCGTTAACACGCGCTGCCGGACGAGATCAGGTTGCCGGTGGCGTCGAAGCACGCGTAGGTCGACGGCGTCCCCGACTGTAGCGCGGTCACCTTGATCGGCCCCGCGAAGATGACCTGCTGCGTTGCGCCCTTGATCGTCATGGCAGTCGTTGCGGCATTCTGGGCCGTCGAGCCGGCGCCGGTGCCGCCTGTTTGGAAAATGATGTCACCGCTCGTGCCTGAGCCAGTCGAGAGCGACCCGATAACGGTTAGGTTTTGACCATTTACGTTGCTGTTACCAGCCGCAACACTTTGAACTCTGACGGTTTGCGCTACCGCAGTTGCCGCGTCAGCGGCACCATGTTGAAATGAGCCATTCGCGGGTGTCGTGACCAACGTCCCGCCGTTGCGAAGAGATATACCCGCCGTCGTGCTGGTGAACGTCAACGCCGCGCCGGTTGATCCAGCAAGGTTTAACGGAGGGGTCACTGTGACGCGACCCGACGTGGTGACGCCGAAATCGATATCCGCGGTGCCGCCAGCAACGATTTCCCACTGGCTTGATGCTGGCGTGACGATGCCGCAGTTGGTGCCGCAGGTGGTGAACTCGATCGCCGGGTTCGTCGTCGTTCCGGCCGATCCCAGCACAAAGGTGTTCGCGGTCGCGTTGCCGCTCGGATCAACAAGGAAGCCGGTCGATTTCAGAAAGCCGCCGCCGGACTGGAACGTCACCGCGGAGAAATTGATCCCGTACAACGCGATAGGACTGTCTGACGACGGCAGCGTGCGTTGCGTCGCACCGATCAAGGTGCTCGTCGCACCAAACGCCCATTGCGAAGAATAGGAACCAAATTCGAGACCTATAGGCCAGAACGCAGTAGCTCCGGACTGAGACGCGATCTCGATCGCGCTGTCCTCATACGTGCCATTGACGGCGTCCGTTGCGCCCTGGACGATCATGATGCCGTGCTTGCGGCCAACAGACGATCCGGTCGGGACAGTGACGTCGAACTCCCAAGACGTGATGCCTTGAAGGAACGTCGCACCGGAAGCCGTGAAAGCGTTGCTGTTGCCGCCGAACAGGAAGCCGACGCCGTTGGCGAGCGACCCAGAGGTGCCGCCTAAGTTGATAGCCATCGAGGCGAGACCTTGGATGCCCACATACTCGGCGTTGTTGGTCGCCACGTTCGGCGCACCGATCACGGATATGTAGCCGAGTAGGGCGGATCGGCCGCCGGTGTGACCGGTATCCGGCTGGAGCTTCACGCTCAAGCCGTACAGATCGGAGGTGGTCGTTACGGTATCGTGAGCAATCAGAAAATGATTTGGCGATATAAGGCCGTCGACGCCGTTGGTGGCGGCTCCGCTGATGCTGGCCTGGTTATAGATCCACGAATTTGCTGGTCCAGATGCGCCGGCGTAAACGATGGCTGAGGTAAAATCGATGCCGACCGGCATCGTCGCATAGCCCTGCGCCAGCGCCGATGTGTCTTGGATTTGCCCCGAGCCGGGGCCGCCCGCGACGAGGTCGCCCGCCGTGAACGTGCCGCTGATGCCGGAGCCGACGACCGTGGGCGTTGCCGGCACATTCGGCACGCTGACGTTCGTCTGGGCGACTGCGGCCGAGGCCGCTAGCGACAGGGCGATAGCGAGTGCCGCGCGCAGCATCGCGGTCACCGGTAGAATGTGACGCCGAGAACGGCGCCGCCCGACTGCTGGATGAACTGGATGTCGGCGAGCGTGCCGCTGTAGCCGAGGCACGAGCTGGCCGCTATGCCCTGGCCGCCGGAGCCGGCTGTGCCCGTCGGCGCTGCCCCGTCATCGCGGTAGACGACGCCTTGGACGTAGGCGCAGAATACTGCGTAGGTCGCACCCAGCGGCACGCCGCCGGCCGTGAGGCTCGCGCTGCTCGACGTCGTCGGATTGCTCGTCTGGTAGACGCCGGCCAAACCCGGCAGGCCGCTGACCTGCCTCACGATGGTGGTGCCCGCCGGCACGCCGGTGCCGACGACGGTCGCGCCGACCGTGACCGCGCCCGTCAGTGACGATACCGTCAGCAGCGTGCCGTTGCCGGTGCCGGTGAACGATCCGATAACGCAGGTGCTCGTGTTGATAGGCGTGGCGCCGCTCATCGACGACATCGAGCAGAAGCCGAGCGGCACCTGCACGAGCCCGTTCTGCGCCACGGCCGCCGCCGGCGCGAAGCTCAGCGCCGAAGCGAGGAAGCCGACCCTGACCCGCTTTAGGAACATGTCCATCGTCTCCTGCTAGCACGAGATGGCTGAGCGTCACGAGCCGTTCTGGAGGGTGATGAGCGCGCGCGTCCAACCAGCAGTGATGTTCCACGCCTCGGGAACGGCGACGACGAGCCAAACGCCGCCGCCTGGCAGCGTGATCAGGTCGCCGCCCTTGAGCTCGATCCTGACCTCGCCGTTGATGGCGCCGTTCGTGTAGAGCGTCTTGTGCGTGCCCTGCAGGTTGAGGCCTTCGATCTGGCGCAGCATGCTCATCGGCGCTGGCTGGATTTGCGCGCTGATCTGGACGGGGGCCGCGTACGAGGGCACGCGAGTACCGTCGCCGGCAGGGCTGGGCGTGTTGCCAGTGCTTTGGCGGACTACCACCGGCAAGAACGGATTGACGCCAGCAATGACGCCGGAGACGATTCGATGAAGATTCACGTCAATCTCCATTTTTGTGCTATTAAATCGGGCCGGATGAGCGTTGCTGCGCTCAAATCCGACCCTGACCACAGCGACCGTAGGAGGGCCGAATGGCTGATGCAGTTATGAAGACACGCGCGAGCAATCGCAATGATCTTAGTGCCGGGTATGTTCGGTCTATTCTGGCCTACGATCCAAGCAACGGATTGTTGACGTGGAAAGAGCGAACCGATGCGGCACCATGGTGGAATGGCAAATGGGCCGGCGAGCCGGCGGGCTCCGTCACAAATGACGGCTATATTCGCATCACGATCAACGGCCGAAAATATATGGCCCATCGCTTGGCTTGGCTTATCACGACCGGCGCATGGCCAGAACCGGAGGCTGATCACAAAAACACCAATCGTGCCGATAATCGCTGGGATAATCTGCGTCAGGCGACTGAGATGCAGAATAGGCGGAATCGCAGTATTGGTCGCAATAATACGACAGGCTTCAAAGGAGCATTTTGGAACAAAGAATGGCGACGATGGTCGTCGTCGATAACAGCGGATGGCAAAAATCACTTCCTTGGCTATTTTGATACCGCCGAGAAAGCTCATGAAGCATACTGCGCTGCCGCTGATCGGCTTCATGGTGAGTTTGCTCAACATTCTAAAAAGTAAGTAGATTTGATGGATTTGCGCTCAGTTGAAACTGGCCATCCTCGACCACGACCGGGATCGGGTCGTTCGGCTGGCCGGAATGGATCGACCAATAGATCGTGCGCGGTGCGGGCGCTCCACGCGAATCCCACGAGCCGGTCCACGCGGTCTGGCCGGCGGCCGGCGACGCCATCATGATCGACGCGTTGATCGTTTCGTCCGAAGACACGAGGGTGATGGTCGCAGCGTCCGGCTGCACGACGTTGCCGTTCTGGTCGTAGAACGTCGTCGACCAGGTGATTGTCGTTCCGCGGGCGAATACTTGCGTCTGGCACAGCATGTCAGCACGCGGGCTTGGTGAGGGGCGCGGCAGCGAGCGTCGACGACGCCGTCAGCGCCGGCTGCACGGTCGAGATCGCGTAGGCGACGGCGACGGGGCTAGGCTGCCCCTGCGACACCAGTATCCCGAGAATGATCAGCGTCATGGCCGCAGTACCTCCACCACATCTGCCGGTAGGCCGTCTCGACCGCGCGCACGTACTGGACACCGCACAAATCCGACTTGAGCATCTCGTCGCGAAGCGTCGCCCGGGCCTTGCTCAGCTCGACGCGATTCTGCGCCAGATTGACCGCCTTGCGCACGTAGTCGTTGACCGAATCAGCGATCCAATCTTGCCTTCCTATTGTCCTTAGCACCACCGCTGGCGTGCGGCCGCCGACCTGCGTGTTGTAGAGCGTGATGATCGGTACGCCCATGTAGAGCATTTCGAGGGCGGTGACGCCGCCGGAGTGCGGGAACGTGTCGAGCGCGAGGTCGACGCTCTGGTAGGCGAGCATCTGCTCGGGGTGGCTCGTGTCCTGCATGAACAGCAGGCGGCTCGGGTCGACGTCCTTCATGATCTCGCGGATGCGCTTGATCGGATACGTGCGGCGCATCATCAGGTCCTTGAAGTAGATCTGGCTGTTGGGCACCGCGAGCAGAATGCGCCGCCACGCTTCCAGCGACGCCGGGCTCATCTTCTCGAAGCGGCCAAAGACGCCGAAGCGGAATATGCCGTCGCGGCTGACAGGCGCGATCGGTGCCACCGGCTGGTTGTAGCCCGGCGGGTCGTAGCCGACGATCGCCGGCAGGTCCCATATCTTCTCCGCGAAGTGCTCGCGCTCGGCCGCCGGCACCGCGTACGGGTCCGCAAAGAAGTAGTCGATCTCCGGGCAGCCGGAGCCGTGCGCGAAGCCCCACGCGTGGACCTGCACGGGCGCAGGTTTCCTCGTGAACATCGGCAGCCGGTTGCCGCCGGTGTGGCCGGAGAGGTCGACGAGGATGTCGATCTTGTCCTTGCGGATTATCTCGTCGAGGGCAGCGTCGTCGATCACCGTCGAGACATCGCGCCAGTTGGTTCGCTGCATGAAGTTCTTGGTCGAGAGGTCCTTCTCGGGATCGGAGACCATTGTCATGTAGCAGTACGGGTCGACGGCCTTGCGGTCGTGGTTGAGGATGATCATGCCGAAGATGAAGGCGGCGCTGTGCATCTTGAAGTCGCCGCCGACGTAGCCGACGCGCAGCGGCCGATCTGGCGTGCGGTCGTTGTCATGCGGCTTCTTCTCGCCCTTGTACGCGAAGGCGTCGTACCAGCGTTTGCGAGCGGCGTTGTTGGCGGCCGGGCTGGTCTCCGTGAGCGTGCGCGCGAATATCGCGTTGTAGCTCGCCATCGGGTGCGTCGGCTCTTTTGCGAGCGCCTTGTCGTAGGCGACGACGGCCTCGGCGGCATAACCGCAGCTCGTGAGGATCATGCCCTTGGCGCAGTAGGCGCTCGCGCTCTCGACGAGCTCCAGCGAGCGCTCGATCGCCGGCACGGCCTCGCCCTGGCGTTCGGCCTCGAGGTAGGCGAGCGCGAGGTTGTACCAGATGGTGGCGTTCTTGTCGTCGAACAGCGTTGCCCGCTCGAAGTGCTGGACGGCCGTCAGCATCTGCCCCTGCTGGGCGGCCATGACGCCGAGGTTGTTGATGATCGGGCCGCAGTTGGGGTCGCAGCGAAGGCCCTTGATGTAGGATTCCTGCGCTTGCGGATAGCGGCCGACGACGTGGTGCTGGAGGCCGATGTCGAGCCACTCCTCGGCCATTGATGAGCCGACGCGCGGGAGCAGGTTGTACGGATTGGTCATGCTTGGGCTTGGTCCTCTGTTCGGCGAATCATGGATCGTGGACGACGAGGCTGATCGTAGGCGCGCCGACGACCGTGAGGAAGGGCGTGGCCGGCTGCGCGGCGCCAGGCAGAAGCCTTGTCTGTGGATGGGCTTTGCCGGCGGTGTGGTTTGAGAACGGGATGCCGGGGAACGCGTTGGAGACGGATAGGCCGGACGACGGCGGCGACGCCGGCGGCTGGACGGCCCCCGGGTAGATGAAGTTCTCCACGTTTTTGCTCAGCCCGGTGCCGTGCTGCGGAAACGGGATGCCAGGGAAGGCGTTTGCCGGCGTGAGCTTGCTCAAGACCTGGAACGTTAGCAGGATGACGGTGTAGGTCGAGCTCGTCGTCCACGTCGGGGCGTAAGTAAACTGCGTCGTGCTGGCGCTCTGATCGATGTACGCGATGTCGTTGAAGGCCGACGGCGTGTTAAAGACGAGGTTCGTGAAGCCCGGCGACTCCGTGACCGTGCCACCACCAGCACCATTGCCCGTGAAATAGATGTACGCGAAGCCGACCTCGTAGCGGTAGGTCAGCGTCCCAGATGAAACGGAGGCGGAAGTGCCAGCAACCGACACGACCGAGGTGATGGCCTTGTCGACGCCAACAACGCCCGGCGTGTACCAGACGCTCTTGAGATTCCAGCTGCTCGCCCCGCCGATGACGGCGGTCCACGACGTGCCGATCGGGAGGCTCGTTGGGACGATGATCCAGCCAAAGCAGTTGTTTGTTGAGCCGGCGCTCGTCGACGGTTGAACGAGGGTGTAGTTGTTGCCCTGGCTGTCGACGAGGGACGAGACGGCTTCGTTAAGGGTTCCAGTATTGAGGGCGACAAGAACCATCGTGCCCGCTGGGGCAAGGACGGTCGACGTCGTCGGGGAGGCCGATCCGGAAGAGATGCCGTTGCTGACGGCGCATATCGCGACGGGAACCCCGGTGGTCATTTAGCCGCTCCGACCATGCGAGACTGCCATTTTCAAATCAGCGTGTAGTTTTGGGTTGACTGGCTCACATACGGATTAGAACCGCCATGCGTGTCGTGCGGCATGTAACCGCCGAGGACGTTCGGACCGATGTCGTTGGTGTTGCCGTAATAGGTAGTGAAATCGCGATAAGTAAACACTTGAGAGGACGACGCAGTGATCCCGTATTTTCCGCCCCCGGTGTGATTGCTGATGATGTTGCTGTCCATGAAGATGGTGCTGGCGAGGTTGTTGATGCCGTTGCCGCCATTGCCGTCGATCGTGCACCCGTGAAACTGGACGACGAGACTGGAACCGGTATAGACGCCGTCGCCGCTATTGAAGGCGATAATGGTGTTGGCGATCAGCACGACGCCGGACTGCCCCGTGTAAAGGTAGAGGCCGTTGCCGACGCAGTTGTGGATGTTGCAGCCGACGATGGTCATGCCGCCGGAAGAGATATTGCCGGTGTAGAACGGGGCCCAGCCGCCGCCCGATCCGCCGGACGACGAGTACGCCTCGCCGCCCACTATCGACAAGTAGCCGAAAGTGGCATCGCAGGACATGAATACTATGTCCTGTCCGAGTTGGTCGAAGACGCAGCCGTTGGCGACGGCCGTCGTGTAGGCTTGGGTCTGGAACATGATGTCGCCGGCGGCGTTGCTGGCGCTGCCGACCATCCACATGTCCGTCAGGAATATGGCCGTCTCGTTGTTCGCCAAGGCTGGAGTTGTGCCGCCACCGCCGTTGAAGTTGAAGCGCGTGACCGGCATTCCGCCCGTCGTGTCAGGCGCGGCCTTGTAGTTTGGCGTCGCCGGATCGCACGCGAACGTGACGCCGTTGCCGTAGCCGATGTTTAGCGTCAGCCCGGCGGATATCGAGTAGTCGTAGGTGTAGGACGACGGGTTCGGGATGCCGCTTCCTAGCGCGTAGACCGTGTTGCCCTGTGCGAGCGGCGTCGACGCTCCGCATGGGTTCGTGAACCAATCGGCCCAGCGGCCGCCGAGTTTCCAGGTGGCTCCGGTGACCGTGCCCGGCGAGCGATCGAGCGTGACCGTCGTCGAGTTCGTGTAGGCGGTGACGAAGTACCAGCCCGTCGTCGAGCCGCCGCCGGTGATGTACATGGCGTTGCCGATCATCGCCGCGGTGAACGACGCCGCCGTCAAGTCGATGAACGTCGTGGTCGCCGTCGCCGAGCCGTTGACGCCAGCGGCCTGCGCGCTGTTCTGCTGGGAGTAATCGGTGGCCGCGCCCGAGATGCCAGGGTCGTAGCCGCCGCCGTTCGTGTTGTTGCCGAGCGGGCCCGCGCGCCACAGCGCTGTCGACTGGACGGCCATTTTATTTCACCCCCGCGACGACGTGGCACCAGCTGTCGGCCACTTGCTGCCGCAGCTTCGCGTGCTCTCTATCATAAAAGAAGGTCGGGAACACGTACCTTGTGCCGCTCTTGACCGGCAGCGCCTCGTGCACGAGCGAGCACGGGAAGAGAATAGCGGCCCCCAGCGGCGGCCGGTAGAGGGCGTCGCTCAGGTCGGGGAACCGCAGCTCGCCGCCCTCATAGTCCTCGTTGAGGTTGATCGAGCACGCGATTTGGCGGTGGGAAGTCGCGCGCTCGGTGTTGTCGCGGTGCGGCCTGAAGAAGCCGCCCTCGGCGTAGCGCGAGACCATGAACCGCTCGACGAGGAAGCCCCTGCCCATTCGCGGCGCGATCTTGCCGATGATCGCCTGCTTGATGAATCCGAGCAGGAACGGGTCGCCGACATGCCAGTCGACGCGGCGTTTGACCGCCGGGTCGATCTTCTCGACGCTGCGGCCATTCTCGTCCTTCATGTAGCCGGTGACCTTGCCGCCGTGCCGTTCCAGGCCCTCGACCAGCAGCCGGCAGAGCTCGGGGGTGAAGACGTCTCTGATAGGCAATAGGCTCATGTCAGCGCATCATCGATTTGGTTGGTGGTCGTGATCGTACCGCCGTTGATGGCGGCGGTCGTGGTCACGAACTTGGCTTGCAGTGCCTTGTAGGTCGCCAGCAACGCCGTCTTGTCGGGCCGCGGCGGCAGCGGTCCCGTCCTGCCGTTCTTGACCCACGTTTGGAGCGCGGTGAAGGTCGCTTTCGATGCCGGGTCGGCGGCGGCCGCTGCTCGAAACTGGCGCTTGAGCTGCCGCCACGCGTGCGAGTGCAGGTCATCCTTTGCCACCCGATCAGGTGTTCTCTGCATCCTTCTCATGAGAGCACCAACTCGGGGCGCAGCATCCCGCCTCCGGTCCCGATATTCCAAATGTACTCGGTGGCGAAGTATGTGTCGGTGCCCGCAAGCGTGGGCCAGTTGAAGTTGGCCGAGCTGCCGGGCGAGACCGGGCCGACCGAAATATAGAGGCTGCCCGACACGCCGCCATAGACGTTGAGCGTAAACGTGATGTCGCCGCTGCCGTAGGATGACAGGTTGTAGTTCGACCCCTGCGCCGGCACGCAGAACCACTCTGGCACGCCGCCCGGGTCGATGAGGAACGTGACCCACCACGGATCTGAGTAGTCCGTTTCGTAGTGCCACTGGTATGTCGTCGACGCCGAGCCGCTCGACGGCGCGATGTAAAAGTTAAGGTGCGGGTCGTAGGTACCGACTTGCGACGCGCCCGACCATCCGAACGGGCCGCGGAATTGAAGCAGGTTCATGTTGGCGAAGCAGGTCTGCGGCGGCGTCAGCCCTGATCCTATTTCGTTGCCGTTCTGGTATTGGTTGCCGATGAGGACGTTCGGCTGTTGCTGGAGGTAGGCCGGCAGCGGGTTGCCGTGGGCGTCGAGCCAGCGGCCGATCGATGTGACCGGGCGCAACGCCGGATAAATGGTCTCGAGGCTGTCGGCTGCCGATGTGCCGAGCCAGTCGCCCCACAAACCCTCTGTTGTGTCGTCACCCGGCCCGGTCGGGTCAAGTTCCTCAACGTAGAACTGGACCGTATAGCTCGGGCCTACGGTGTTGTTGACGTAGCAGCCATATTTTTGGAGGCAGTTTACGAGCGCCAAGCTCACGTCGTCGAAGCCCGTCGTGTCGAAGCTCGCCGGCAACATCAAAAACGTGCCGATGCTCCATTGCGGCAGGTTGAAACCGCCGTAGACGAGATAGCCCGGCTCGTCCTCGGTCGTGCTTGGATACATCGGGCCGCTGACAGCGCCCTCGTATCCCATTGCGATTTGCAGGGCGTGCTGGATGGCGTTGAGGTTGCCGCCGTTGGCGGCCGTCCACTCCCAGTTTCTGAGTATCCCAGCGCACGTCGGCGTGCCCATCGCTGTGGTGCCCGCGAGCACGTTGCACGGCACGCCGCTGCCGCCGCCCCACCAGCCAGTGCCCTCGCCCGGCACAATCGGCGTGTAATCCTCGAGGAAAGCCCACGAAACCCCTTGCGTCTCCCAGGTGCCGCCGCTGCCGTTGACGCCGTTGCCGCCAGGATTGCTGCTCGCATAGAAGTCGCACATCGTACCTGGCGACGTCGAGATGTCGTCGTAGATGTTGATGACCGAGTCGCCGCCGTACTCGGCGATGTAGGCGACCGCAGGAAAATGCGGAACGGTTATCGAAAGCGGGAGCCCCGCCGCGCTCACCCCCGCTATCGCGTTGAGGCCGATGGGCGTCGTGGCATCGGTGCTCGAAGTGAAATTCTGTGCGGAGTCGCTCATCTGCGCCTGCGAGATGCCCCACGGGCCGAGCGACGGGTAATACTCGTTCGGCGTCACGTCGCCGCCGTGCAGCCCGATCGTTATCCCGTTCGTGCCGAGCACCGGGCCGCCGCCATACGTCGGGTCCACGTAGCGATTCCAGATCGAGACCGCGTTGAACGGCAGGTTGTAGGTCGTGAACGGGCCGCCGCCGCCGCCGCTCTGCACCTGAAACGTCGTCGGGTTGATCGTGATCTTGAGGGTCATCCTACCGCCTCATCTGCGAAATCGGGAAATTCGGAATCGTGACGTCTCTCGTTTGCCCTTCATCGGCGACACTCAATCCCGTGAAAGTGTAAGGGCTGTCCGATGACGAGGACTCGACACACAGATACGGCACGTTCGTAGGAAACGGTTGCTCGGCGCTAAACCACATCGTCAGGCCTGTCAGAACCACGCCAGTCGGCTTGACGTTCCACACCGAGTTGGCGGCGAACGGCGTCGCGAAGGTGTTCTGCCAGGTGCCGCTCGGCGTCGGCACTAGCAGGGTCGTCGGGTTGATCGTGATCTTGAAGGTCACGGCAACCGCCTTACGGGAAGAGGTAGCCCACGACCACGAAGCCTTGGATGGTCGCACTGGTCACCGACACCGTCACGCCGATAGCGAGCGTGTTGCCGGTGCCGCCCGCCGGGATGTCGATCGCCAGCCCGTTCGCCTGAACGGTAACCGGCGTGATCGCCGTGAAGGCCACGGCCGACAGTGGGCCCATGATGACGGCTGTGCTCGTGTACGTGGGCTGCGCGGTCGAGACCAGCACGCCCATCGCCACGCGCACGGAGCCGGTGACGGTCGACACCGAGACGCCGATCTGCTCGGAGACGATGCGGAAGGTTTTGCCGCTCGGCACAACCCACGCGCTGGCGCCGACCGTGAACTGGGTGGTGCCCTGCACGACCGTGAACGCGAGCGTCGTGCCGCCGACGCCGAGCACGGTGCTGGAGACCACGAGCTGCACGGCGGTACGCGCCACGTCCTGGTTGGCGACGTAGACGACCTGGCCGGTGACGCCCTGGCCGCCGTAGCTCGTGGTGAACGACATGCCGGCCTGCGAGACGAGCGCCGTGCCGGAGATGCTAACCGTGTTCGAGATCGAGACCGATACGGAGACTGTGACCGTGACCGTCGCCGTGGCCGTGATTGTGACGTTCGACACCGAGATCGTGCCGGTGACGATGATCGTTTGCGTGGGCGCCAACCATACCAGCGCGCCGGTCGCGGCCGCTTGCGTCGTCGTCGTTGGTCCCGCGCCGCCACCGCCGCCGCCGCTGACGGTGACGGTGCCGCTGATCGAGACCGTGCCCGTGACTGCCGCCGACAGCGTCTGCGTCGGCGCCAGCCACATGAGCTGGCCCGTTGCCGCCGCCTGAGTGGTCGTCGTGGGTCCAGCGCCGCCGCCACCACCGCCCGAGACCGTGACCGTGCCCGAGATCGAGACGGTTCCGCTGACTCCAGCGCTGATTGTCTGGTTGGAGCCGAGCCATACCAATAGCCCGGTGCCGGCAACCTGCGTCGTCGTCGAGATCGGGCCGGCGAGCGAGACCGTGCCCGAGATCGTGACGCTAACCGAGAACGTCTGTGTGGGAGCGAGCCAGACCAGGAGGCCCGTCGCCTGCGCCTGCGTCGTCGTCCACACCGCGCCGCTGATGGCGATGGTGCCAGAGGCGACGCTGACGGTGCCGCTCGCGATCGAGACGGTGCCGACAACAGTCGCCGAAATCGTTTGCGTCGGCGCGAGCCAGACCAGGCCGCCGGTGGCTGCCGCCTGAGTGGTCGTCGTCGGCGCGCTGCCGCCGCCGGAGACGGTCACGGTGCCCGAGATGCTGACGGTGCCGACGACGGTCGCCGAGACTGTTTGCGTTGGTGCAAGCCAGACTATTTGGCCGGTGGCTGCCGCCTGCGTTGTCGTTGCGCCGGCGCCGATCTGGGTGATGGTGCCGGACACGGTGACGGTGTTGATGACCGACACCGAGCCGCTGACGGCGGCCGAGACGGTCTGGGTCGGCGCGAGCCAAACGAGCGCGCCCGTGACCGCGGCCTGAGTCGTGGTCGTCGGCCCGGCGCCCGCGCCCGACACGATGATTGTCTGCGAAGGAGCCAGCCAGACGACGGCGCCCGTCGCCGCCACCTGCGTGGTCGTGGCCACGGCCGTGCTGGTCAGCGCGACGCTGATCGTTTGGGTTGGTGCCAGCCAGACGAGCTGGCCGGTGCTCGCGACCTGAGTAGTAACGGTCGGGCCGGCGCCACCACCGCCGCCGCCCGAAATGGAGACGGTGCCGCTCACCAGGACAGAGCCCGCGATGGCGACTGTGCCCGTCGTGATCGAGATCGTGCCCGACACGACCGCAGACACGCTCGCGCCCTGCTGGATCGTTACCGACGCGCCCTGCTGGATTGTGACCGACGCACCGCTGTTGACGGTGACGGTGCCGCTGACGACCGCCGAGACGGAAGCCCCTTGCTGGATGGTGACCGACACGCCGCCGCTGACGACGACGGTGCCCGACACGGGCACGCTGCCGGCGATGCGCGCAACGATCGCGCTGGCGCCCGCCGCCGGGGCCGCCGTCGTGTAGAGCGCGACCGCGTCCGTGACCGCGGCGACACCGCTCACGGTGACGGTGCCGGTGGCTACAGTGACCGTTCCGGAGACGACGGCCGAGACCGACGCGCCCTGTTGGATGGTGACGCTGGCACCCTGCTGAATCGTGACGCTCGCGCCCGGGTTGAGGCTGACGGTGCCCGAGACGTTGACGACGCCGGTGGCGATCGTGAGCGTGCCCGAGACGCCGACGTTGCCGGTAACGGCTGCGCTGATCGTCTGGGTAGGAGCGAGCCAGGTGATGTTGCCGGTGACGGCCACCTGCGTCGTCGACGCCAGAGCCGTCGTCGAGATCGCGGCAGAGACCGACACCGAGACGATCATCGTCTGCGAGGGAGCGAGCCAAACAACCGGCCCGGTGACGTTCGCCTGCGTCGTCGTGAAGTTGAGACCCGAGACCGAGATCGTGCCCGTGGCCACGCTCACGGTGCCAGAGACGGCAACCGTTTGGGTCGGCGCGAGCCACATGAGCGCGCCGGTCGCTGCCGTCTGCGTGGTGACCGTTGGGATGGCGCTGATCGTGGCCGTGACCGTGACCGAGACCGAGACGATGACGGTCTGAGAAGGCGCGAGCCAAACGACCTCGCCGGTCTGCGCAACCTGCGTCGTGACGTAGGTCGGGCCCGACAGCGAGACAGTGCCCGTGGCGATGCTCACGGTGCCGCTGACCACGGCCGAAACGCTTGCTCCGGGGTTGATGGTGACGGTGCCGGAGACGCCGACTGAGCCGCCGGCGACGCTTATGGTGCCGGAGACGCCCGCCGAGACGGTGCCGCTGACTTGGACGGAGCCGGAAACGTTGACTGTGCCACTGACGACGGCGGTCAGCGTGCCCGCTACCCGCACGACCTCGCCGGTGGCGTTTACTGTCGGCGCCGCCGTCGTGTAGAGCGCAGCCGCATCGGTGACGGCCACTACGCCGCCGACGGAGACGGTACCGCTGACGGCGGCCGTCACCGAAAGCCCTGGCGGTATGCCGACGGTTCCGGAGATGGCGAGCGTGCCGGAAATGCTCACGGTGCCGGTGGTAATCGAGACGGTGCCCGAGACCACGGCGCCGACCGAAGCGCCTTGCTGGATGGTGACGCTCGCGCCGTTGTTGATTGTCACCGTGCCCGACACGGGCACTGAGCCCGAGACCGCAACCGAGCCCGTGGCGACAATCGTCTGCGTCGGCGCAAGCCAGACGAGCTGGCCGGTCGCTTGAGCCTGCGTGGTGGTCGGGACCACGCCGATCAACGAGACGCTGCCGCTGACGGCGGCGGTGACGCTCGCGCCGGCAACGATCGAAACCGTGCCCGACGCCAGCACCGAGCCGGAGATCGACACGGTGCCGGTCGCTACCGACACGGTGCCGCTGACCACGGCCGAAACGCTTGCGCCCTGTTGGATCGTGACCGAAATGCTGTTGTTGACGGTGACAGTGCCCGAGACGGGGACCGAGCCGGCAATGCGCGCGATGATGCCGGTGGCGGTCGCCGTCGGCGCCGCCGCGGTATAGCCGGCGACGGCGTCCGTCACCGCGACCACGCCGCTGACGCTGACGGTGCCCGAAGCCGCGACCGACAGCCCGCTGCTGACGGTCAGCGTGCCCGAAACGTTGACGGGGCCCGACACCGAGACCGTCCCGGTAGTGATCGAGACAGTGCCAGAGACGATTGCCGAGACGCTCGCGCCTGGATTGAGGGTGACGGTACCCGAAACAGGTGCCGAGCCGGCCACGCGCACGACGAGGCCGGTGACCGTCACGCTCGGCTGGGCTGTCGTGTAAGCGGCGAGCGCATCGGTGACGCCGACGACGCCGCTCAGCGATACCGTGCCCGAGACCTGCGCGCTGCCGGTGATGTTGACCGGGCCGGAGATCGAGACAGTGCCCGACACCGCGCCCAGCGACACGCTGATCGAGGCGAGCGCCGTGACCGTGCCAGAGACGTTGACGGGACCAGACACCTGCACGGTGCCCGTGACTGGCGGCGCCGCGCCAACGCTGACGGTGCCGGAGACGTTCGCTGCCACCGAGCCCGCGACCGGGACCGTGCCGGAAATCGCGACGCTGCCGGTGACCGCCATCGTGCCTGTGACCGGCAGCGGATTCGAAACGTTGACCAAGCCGTTGTCGACGCCGCTCGTGCCAAGCTGAATCTTGACCGGCTGGAAGAGGCCAGTACCGACGAGGTCGACCGCGAACGTGGAGGTGACGGAAACGCCGGTCGAGGGGTTAAGGACGATGTCGTTGGCCATCAGATCCCACAAGTCATCGCGATGCTGCGGCCGAGCGCGCGCCGCGCGATGATTGCGTTATTTTGGGCGTATTCGATAGTATGGACGGTCAGTAGAAAAGTCGCCGTCAGCCGGCAGCGGCCCGCGCGTTCCGGTAGAGGTGGGTGTGTTCCACAAGGATCGTGCTGCGTTCCCGGCCGTAAGCCCGCTGGTAGGCCGGAACGACGTCGGCGGCATCGTCCAGGTCATGCACGACGGTCTCGCGCAACATCATGTGAAAAGCGTCCGTGAAGTCGCCGTCGTGCTGCGCCCCCGGGTTGAACGGGTGCGTGCTTGGCGCGGCGATTCGCAGGATGACTTTCGGCCGCCAGGCACCGGCGGAGTATATCGGCAGCCGGTCCATGTGGTTGATGATCTGGTCGGCGGCGCGCAGCGCGAAGTTCCAGCGCGGGATGACGCAGACGGGGACGACGCCGTGCAGGCTCATGCCCACGCACATGCCGACCTGCACCTCCTCGAAAACGGGCACCTCGGTGCGCCTGTCGGCCGGGACGTACTTGAAGGTGTCCGACATCGACGTGCCGGTGGTGCCGACGCCCTGGCCGAAAAAATGCGTGTCCGGCTGCTCGGCGAGCCAACGCATCGCCCAACACAACTCCTCATGATAGCTTGCAGTGACCGGCTGGTTCATCTTATTGTTTCCGTGCGAGCCATGTTCCGTCGTGACGCCACGAGACGAGACATGACCAGCCGCGACGGGGCTGGCTCGCTGTCCTCACAATGAAACCCATTTCCGAGTGCCGACATGCTTGTGCGGCAACTCGTACTCATAGTGCCCATCGTGGCTGCAGAACTCGCGGTTGTTCCAAACTTCGTGGGTGTCGGTGTCGACCGATTTAAGGTTGTCCTCGATGACGAGGTTGAGCGGAAATCCGAATCCGTCGCGGTACTTCATGCTCTCGTAGGCAATACCAGTCGTGGCAGACATGTCCCCGATGAAGCACCAGACCTTCTCGTCGAGGCCGCGGTGCTTGATCGCCCACGCCAATCCGAGCGCGATCGGGATGATGCCACCGACCATTGCCGAGCAGATCACGCGCTGCTCCTTGAAGCACAGCGCAATCGAGCGGCCGGCGACAATGGCCGCCTTGAGCTCGTCGGCGGGCACGCCCTTGAGCAGGCAGTGATAGTGGGCCCGCCACGTGCCGCACACCCAGTCCTGCGGCCTGATACCTTGAAATAGCGAAATCAAGTTGCGCTCGTTGCCGCCCGCGAGGTGAAGCGGCGCGCGAATCTCTCCGCGGTTAAACGTCTCCTCGAGGTCTTTCTCGAACGCGATCAGCTTTTCCGGCGTCCAGTGAGGCAGCAAGTTAGCCTCTCCATGCTTTCGATGTCTGCGACGAGCTGACTCCAATCGATGCCGCCCGGCGACTTCGTCGTCGCTTTGAACAGGATGTCGCGGCTGAGCACGGAATAAAGCTCGCCTTGGTTCGCCGTCGACGCGTACTTGGCGACCGCAGGCCACGTTACGTTGCCCTGCATGCCCCATGTATCGATGCCGATGCCGTCGGCACTGTGTTTGCCGGGGCTGATGAAGCAGTGGCCGTTTTGCGGATCGGGATCACCGGCGACGTCCCACGTGAACCCGGATGCCGACGGGAACGGGTTTATCCACGCGTCCGGCAGTTCGATACCGAAATAAAGGTTCTCAAATAGCCAGTTTGCGGCCCGGCATTCGCTAGCGTTCGTGCCATCGATTGAGATCGACGCTTCGATCTTGTGCTGGCCGTCGCCAGTAAGCCCGTACTGCCTCCAGTAGTTGAGGACCGTCTGCTCGTCCCCGCCATTATCGGTCGGATTCGTGCCATCGGATTTCGTTTGGCTTGGATCATAACCGGTTGTGGCCGAATAGAACTTGATGACGGCGTCATCCGTCAGGTCGCTGACCGGCAACCCGGCATTGCTTAACAGTACGCCGTCAATGTGGAAGGCGCCTGCGGCCGTGCAGTTTCCGAGCGTATCGTTCTTGAAGATTTTTGAAAGCACGCCCGCTGCTTTGGCGCTGTAGTCGATCTCCAATGGTGCGCCCAGGAACGACGCCATCACATAGTTGCGCAGGCTCAGCCGCGGGCCTCGCGCGATCGGCCTGTTGCGGCCGAGGCGGAACGTGCGGCCGTCCTGGCGTAGAAGCGTCTTAACCATCAGATGAACTCCTTTTTCCGGCGTCCGCTTTGGCTGGCCACGGCAACATCAGCGCGACTTCGCCGGCCCGTAGCCGAGGTTGATGCACATCTCGACACCGTCGCGCGTGAGCCACGCGAAGCCGAACTCGTGCTCGACGAGGCCGAGCTTTTGGAGCCCGTCGCGCGCGGCCTTCGATGGGATGTTCCCGTCCCACGTCGGCCCGTGCGTGAACAGGCAGCGCAGCACGTCTTTGATGGCGGCGCTGCTCGTGTGGACCGTCAGGTCCTCGATCTTGATGCCGGCCATCAGAACCCCGGCGTCCGCGTCGTCGACTCGCTCTCGAGCTGCTTGATGAGGTCGTGGTAGAGCGGAATCGGCATCAGCCAACCGCGCCTCTCGAACTCGGAGAACGTTGCCTCGGACAAGTCGCACGCGCGCTTGACGATCTCATTGATCGACAAAAGGCCCAGCGCTTGGTAGTTTTCGCGCTCCGCGCCGAACTTCGGCTGCAACATCGCCGAGCGCACGAGGTCCTGCGCGAAGTCGGCCTTCGCGTTCTTGCACCAGTCGCGATCGATGATCATGTGCGGCTGGATGGGACGCGACTGGTTGGCGTCGAGGAATACGGTCTGTTCCTTCATCTTAGATGAACTCCGAGTGCGCCGGCTCCGGTGTACCCGCCGGCGCGAGTGGCACCTGCCCGGCCTTGTACTTGAACAGCCAGTCGTTCGTGTTGTGTTGAAGACAGTTAGCCCCGCATCGCTTCTGCGGGTTGAAGTAGTCGCTGGCGAGATAGCTGAGCACCTCGTCGTACCGCGGCGAGTTGAAGATGTCGCGGAAGCGCTCGCGCACGATGTTGCCGATGTGGAACGCCGAGAATTCCTTGTTGAAGAGGAAGCCGCACGGCGCGATCAGCCCGTTGCCCGACATCTGCAGGATGAACGGCGGGCCGAAGCACTTCGAATAGGCGCGCTTGCCCTCGTTCTCGATGCGGCTCCACTTGACGACGACGCGGAACGTGTCGTCGGCGTAGCCCTGCGCCTCCTGGAAGAACGGGAAGCACTTGTCGTACTCGCGGTAGTCGACGCCGAGGTGGTGGGCGCTGTCGTCCGCGCAGTGCTTGTAGATGAGATAGTCGGGCCGGATATCCTTGGCTAGCTTTGCCAGCGGCACGATCTGGTCGTGGAACGACGGCATGGTGACCATCTGCATGTTGATCGTGACCGGCAGCCCGAGCGTGCGCTTGATGTCCATCGCGTCCTTCACGTTCTGGATCACCTGGTGGTAGTCGCGCTCCTTGAGCCCCATGATCTCCTTGTATCGGCCAAGGTCGCCGGCGGAGAAGTTGAAGCGCAGGTAGGACACATGCGGGAGGATTCGCTCCAGCACCTTGCGCTTGAGGCGGACGCCATTGGTGCCGATACCGACCTTGAGCCCGCATTTCGCCGCGTGTTCGATGCTCTCCTCGTACCAGGGCACGACCGTGCTCTCGCCGTCGCTGATGAGAGAAACGCCTTTGACGCCTATCTCGGCCGCGTCCTCGAGGAACTGCTTGGCGTGGCGCAGCTCGATCTTCTCGCCCTCGCTCGCCTGCAGCGTCGCGTAGCAGAACACGCAGGCGGCGTTGCACTGGCGGGTCCACGCCACGTCCATCGTGATCGGCGCGATCTTCTCGCCGCGCTCCCATGCGAGCACGCGGTCGCGCCACCAGCCGACCTTCGTGCCATCAAGCTCGAGGTCGTACGGGTCGACGATGTGCTCCAGAAGGTCCGGCATTTGGGATGTCATCGCGGTAGTCCTTTTTTTAATGCGCCATCGGTTCGGTTGTTGCCGGCGGCTGCCAGCCCTCGACGTTGGCCTGCGCCCGCAGGATGTCGATGATCTGGCGCTGCGAGGCGATGGTGCTCTCGTGGCAGGAGATGATCTCGTCGCGAGCGGCGCTGCCGCGCTGAAGCAGGACGATTAGCTCATCCTGCGCCTTCGTCTGGCTTTCCAGCGCGGAGACGTACTCTTCGAGCGCGGCGATGGCATCGTGGATCTTCACGCTGTGTCTCCCCACAGCTCGGGATGCTCGGCGCGCTGGCGCGCAATGATCTTTTGGGCTTCTCGCTTGAACGCCTCGTTGGCGGCGCGGTGTACGCCCGCATAGTCGATCGTCGGTTCCTCGTCGCCAATCTGATAGTTGAACAAGTTTTGACGCGGTTTGCCGGTGCGCCATGCTTGGAAGTGTTCAATCCAGTAAAATACCCCGCCGAGAAAGATAAACAGCGCGAACGCCAACGCCGCCATCAGCAACAGCATCGACAGGCATACCGCGACGATGTTCACAGGTTAGCCCTCTGCTCCGGCGTCATCGCCACCCGAAGCTTGGAGTCGTCGCCCATGCGGTCCATGTAGACCCGCACGTCGCGGCCCGTGAGAGCCCGCGCCTGGCGCTCGAACGCCATCAGCAGCGCGTTGCGCTCGTCGGGCGGCAACTGCTCGCCGCCGAACTTAACGATAACCTCGTGAGTCATGCCGCCGCTGCCCCCTTGATTCCGAGGTCGCGGAGTATCTGCCGCGCGCGATGTTTCCACAAGTGCCGGTCGCGCACGATCTTTTGCGCGCCGATCGCCGCTATGACACGAGCCTCGTCGTCGTCGAGCCATTCGCGCGCCTGTTCCGCAAACGATTCCGGCGTGTACTCGCCGTAATGCAGTCCCGGCATGAAGGTCTCGGATATGCGGCCGGCGGCGTGCGGGTTGGGTGATGGATGGGCCATAACGAAGGTGCCGACGGCCATCGCCTCCAGCACGCGGGTGTGCAGCGCGAACCCGAAGATGTTGTTGTGCAGCGTAATCCGCGAGCGCTCGTAAGTCCGAAGCACGGTCTCGTCGTCGGCCACGTGCGGCCGCGCCCAGCGCGCGTATTTCGGGTGCGTGTCCCAGTGCCAGCCCCGGAACTCGACGCTCTCGGAGACGCCGAGCGCAAGGTCGGCCAGCAGCCGCCTGTCCATCAGCCGTGCGTACTCGTGCATGAACTTGCCGGCCGCCGGCTCGAAGTGGCCCCATAGCTTGTCCGCGAATGCCCCGTCCTGGCCCCAGCGGGCCGCGCAGGCGCGCAGAACGTTGCGCATGCTGTCCATGCCCGCGACCGGCGCAAACGAGCCCTGCAGTGCCCCGTAGCCCCCCTCCATAGCCTTCCGCATCTCGGCGAACAGCTCGAGGATGTGGTCGGACCAGTTGTCGAAGTTTGAGCGCGGAATCCACCAGTCGTCGCCCGACGGCGGGATGAAGCCGACGATCGAGAAATCAAGGTCGGGCGGCGGCGACGGCGCCCTAGCCATCAGCTGCTCGTCGGCGGCGGTCAGCAGCGAACCGGCGCAGTTCGGCCAGCGGTCGCTGGGTGCGCCGATCAGCGGCCCGTCGCCGAACGTGTAAATGAGGTCCTGGCCGCAGCACGCCGCCCCGAAGTCGGGGGCCTCGCCCTGCACGTAGTCCTGCACCCACGCGATATGAACGATGTCGGCCGGGACAGCCTCGTCGCGCGGCTGGTTGATCTCGATCGCCACGTCGATGCCGTCGTAGACCTGCGGCGGCCTGGTGCCGGGCGACACGTTCGAGACGTAGACGTCATGGCCGCAGGCGGCCAACGCCTTCGTCAGCCCGTGGACGATGCGCGGGTCTGGCCGGTGGCCGCGCCGCTCATTGAGGAGAAACCGCATGGACCGTCTCCACCGTCGGCGTCCAGTCGTCGCCGCGAATCACCGAGACCGTGCCCGAGACGTTCGCTGGATTGAGGGTGACGGTACCGGTGACCGTCGCGCCGCGCAGGATCGTATGGTGCGCAAGCTCGTCGGTGACGGCGTGCAGGATCGTATGGTGCGCAAGCTCGTCGGTGACGGCGTGCAGGATCGTATGGTGCGCAAGCTCGACGATGCCGTAGCGGTGCGATGGCGTGTAAAAGTTCATGTTGCCGAGGCTGCGCATGTCATTGTCGTCATCGAAGCCGGTGAACGTCACCACCGCCATGCCCATCTTCCTGGCCTGCTTAATCGCACAGATGATGTTGTCTGATTTGCCTGAGCTTGAGATGGCGACCAGCATGTCTGTTTTAGCCGCGCGATACTCCAGCTGCTTGGCGAACACGGAATGATAGCCGTAGTCGTTTCCGAGGCACGTTAGCATCGAAGCATCGTTAAGCGCGGTCGCTCGCAATCCAGAGGCCTTGCAAAGGTCTACCGCGACGTGGCTGGCAATGGCCGCCGATCCGCCGTTGCCGACCACGAACACGGTGCCGTCACGGCCGTACTTTCTCAAATATCCCTGAAGCCAAAAAAACGCTTCTGGATATACCAATCCATTCCTATCGGTGCAGACGGTGCGGAGGATCGCCGTCGACAGGTCGAGGACGTAGTCGCCGATCATTTGAGCAGCCATTCCAGGTTCTTGATGATGTCGTCGCGGCCCACGTGCCGACGGTGGCCGAGGATCGCGGTCTTGAGGCCGCCCGCCACGTTGCCGACGAACGCAGCCACTTCCACGTTGAGGCCCGCGGCCACGAGCGGGCCGGCAACCGCGAGGAAGGCATCGCCGGCGCCCATCGTGTCGAAACCGGCCTCGATGAACGCCGGAACCTCAAAGGTGGCGTTCGCGTTGGCGGCCCTCGACACCGAGCCGTAGCGGCCGCGCGTGACCGTCATCGCGTCAGGCCGCATCTTCTGCATGATCCGAAACATCGCCTGGTCCACGGTGCCGCCCTGGTGGCCGGCGGCAAGCCGCGCCTCTTGCTCGTCGACGCACACGTAGTCCGCGTGCTGATACTTCGTGACCGGGTTAAATCCGTAGTTGCCGGCGTTGGTCTGGGCGGTCACCGCCAGCCACTTCGCGCCTTGCAGGATCTCGCGCTCGGCGACGCCGATCATGCCGTGGCCGAAGTCGATCGTGACGACGACGTCCGCCTCGCCGACGAGCTGCTTGAGCTGGTCGCGCTGATGGTCGTCCATCGGTTCGATGTCGCGCGACGAGTAGCTCTCGGAAAGTTTGCGGTTGAAGTCGACGTCCACGTACCGCGTCTTGGTGATGGTCGACACGCTCGTAGCGATGCGGTGATTCTGCCAGCCGCCGTGTTTGGCCGCAGCCAGTATCCCGCCGTCGAACAGCTCGTGGCCCGCCGCCACGGTCACGACGATGAACTCCTTGGACGACTTCCCGAGCGGCTTCTCGTAGCGGTATTCGTCCATGATCGTCTCGCCGACGAACAGCACCGACAGCTTGTCGGCGCGCTCGAATGCATCGAGTATCCGGTCGAGGTAGCCTTGCGCCCGCGCATGCTCGATATAGGCGAGCGCCTGGCCGGAGAGCTTGACGCTGCGCAGGAGCTTCGTCGACGACCATTTCTCCGACGTCGTGATGATGAGCTGGCCACCAACGCCCTCGACCGCCTCGCGCTCGGCGGCGAGCCCGGGATCGTCGGCCTTTTCGGCGTAGTCCACGCCCTTGACGTAGAACGCTGGACGCACGCGGCGGATGGTCTCGACCGCCGTCGGCCCATCGCTGATGATGACTTCGTCGACGAACGAGAGCTTGCGCAGGGCCTCGCGGCGTTGCTCGGCGTGGAAGTGCGGCCTGCCGTGGCCCTTGTTGACGTGGTCGTCGGCGGTGATTGAAACGACCAGGCGGTCGCCAAGCGCAGCAGCTTCCTCGAGGTGGCGCAGGTGGCCGAGATGCAGGAGGTCAAAGCAGCCGTGACAAAGCACGGTCTTGCCGGCACCGATCCCGTCCATTGCGCTTGCGTCCCAGCCCGGCGCGAATCCCATGAGGCCGAATCTATAGGACGAAGAAGGGCCGCCTGCAAAGGGCGGCCCCACCGACGCTGCACAGATAAAGCGATCAGACGGAGGTGACGCCGATCTGGCCGGAGATGATCTCGGTCGCCGTCGGCGCGTAGAACGTGCAGCGCTTGCCGGCGTCCAGCAGCACGTTGGTGCCCGCCGCGACCGCGTCGATCTTGTCCGCCGGCTGCGGCCAGACGGCTACCGTCATGGTCGTCTGGTTGAAGACGTTGATCGCACCGCCCTGCCACAACGCCACCGATGGCAGCGCGCACGGCGAGCCGGAGGTGAACGTCGCGCTGACGATGACGTTGTTGGCGGCCGTGAGCGCCACGGCGGCCGCGAACGTGTTGGTGGTGCCCGTGAGGCCGACCGACGCTGCCCACGACTCCTGCAGGCCGCCGACGCCGCCGACGGTGACGCCACCGCCGACCGCGAGCGAGCCGGTGACGGTCACCGACGTGAAGTTGCCGGGGAACGGCGTTGTCTGACCGATCGGGAGGTTGATCGACTCGACGTCGCCGAGGTTGCTGTCGAAAAGTGTGTTGCGCATTAGTCTCTCCTGTTCACGACGTCGTAACTTCGTGGTCAACGCTGTTGTACATGTGGCCCGTGTCGATAAGCGGCTTGTCGAATCCTTTGCGCGCGATGGTTGACGGCGCAAGTGGTGGCGCATTCGTTTGCTGGATCGACTCGCGGAGCTGGCCCTCGATGGCGAAGCCGGTCTGATCGAGTGCCTTGACGGCGTCGAGGTTATTGTCCTTGAGCAACTGCGCGATCGCCGCCGGCCACTCCGGGCTCTTGGCGGCTATCATGTTGCGGAAGAACGGCCGCGGCGGGATGCCCGCATTCGGCGCTCCGTAGTCTTGGATCGCGGCAATCATCGCAACTGGCGTGCCGTCCGGGTACTTCGCGTTCTCGAGGAAGCCCACGCGCAGCGTCGCCGGCTTCGACACGAGCGCCGCCATTTCCTTGAGCTTCGCCGCGAGTTTCTCGCCGCCTGTGATCGTCGCCATCAGCCCTGCTCCTTGGCGGCGTCTGCGGCGGCCTTCGCCTCGGTGACGGCGTCCGTTGCCGCCTGCTCGGCGTTGCCGACGATCTTGCCGAACTCGTTGCGCACGTTCATCACCTCGGCCTGAATGGCGCGCTTGACCGCCTGGCCACCGTCGCGGATCTCGCCGACAAGCTCGGTGGTCGCGCCAGCGATCTCGCGCTTGGCATCGTCCATAGCCTTCGCGACGGCCGTCTGGATGCCGTCGACGATGCTACCTGCCAATTTGCCGCCACCGATCTGTGACACGTCTTTCTTCGCTTCTCTCAGTATGAGTAACGCCTCGTTGCGCAGGCCGTATGGCCGGCCCGGCACCACGGTCGTCAGCTCGTAGGGTTTTCTTCCGGCTCCTTGCGCGGCTCGAACAGCGCGGGCCGGTGCGTGCGCAGCGCCGCCATGCCGTCCGCGAGGTCGTGCACGACGGCCGAGATGTCGTCCGACAGCGTAGGGTGCTCGGCGCCGCCGATCTTGCTAAGCTTCTCCTCGACAACCTTGAGCCGCGCGTCGAGCGCGTTGATTTTCCGCGACAGGCCCTCTGGATCGTCCCACATCGATATCTCTCCTCAGTAGACTTGGCCGCGGCCGGTGTAGATCGGCGGCGCCACGAACGTCGGCAACGCCCGATAATGCGCGGTGCGGAACTGCGCGGTCGCCTGCCAGAACATGAATCCGTACTGCGTCTGCGTGAAGAACGACTCCGACGGCGAGCCCGACGGGTTGAGCTCGACGCCGACGCTGACGGAGCCCTCGGACGCGCTGTTGATGCGGCCGACGACGGACGGCGCCGGCTCCGAGCCCGTGCTCGACGGCTGGCCGTCGCAGCCGAGCGGCGACAGCAGCTTCGCGATGTGGGCGGTGAGCAGGTTGAGCAGCGTCGGTGCGATGCGCAGCGCGCCGGTCCAGCCGCAGTTGTTGAAGTAGAGCGTAGCGATGTCGAAGTAGATTTGCGCCTGCGGTTCGTCCACGCCGACGAACTCTGGAAACGCGGCTATCCAGTTCGCGTAGTTGAACGTGACCCCGGGCACACCCACTTCGACCGCCTCATCTGGTTAACGTGCCGTTACTCGCTCATCGGCACGCTGTTGACCTGGCCGCCTTGGGCCTGGTTCTGGAAGCCGCCCATCTTGCGCGGCAGCCGCGGGTCCTTGCTGCCATCCATCATCTTCGGCAGCGGCTGGAACCCGCTCTTGAGGTCGCGCAGGTCCTTGGAGAGGCCCTTCGCCGTGTCGAGCTTGGCCGCCGCGAAGATCAGCTTGTTCTTGACCGCCGGCAGTTCCGCGTTCTGCTTGAGCCACTCTTCGAAGAACGTCTTGTCGACGTTGTGCGTGAGCGAGAAGCCGCCGGCGACGATGTGCGGCCGCTCCATGCCGTCGGGCACGCTGCCGTTCGGGAACGACGTGCCCTTGAGGATGACGATCTCGCCGTAGCGCTCCGACATCGCTTCCACCCACCGCTCGCCGCGGTTGACGACCTGGACGTCGCGGAATCGCTGGAGCTGGAGCTGGAGGTCAAACTCGAGCTTGCTCGCGACCGTGATCTTCTCGCCTGCGGTACCCATCAGATGCTCTCCATTGCCGCGGCCACAGCCGCCGTTTTCTTGTCCCCGAACACAAGGAGGGCCCCGCGCAACGCGGTGCCCTCGTTCTGCTCGTCCCACTCTTTCCAGAACGCAGCGTCGATTTCGTTGAGGCCCGGCCGCACGATCACGTGCGGCACGTCGCGCCTGCGGGCGGTGTGGATGCCCGGGTTGATCGAGTAGGCGCCGTGCTCGGCCGCCACCATGTCGTGGAGCCGAAGCTCGATCGCGTTTTGCAGCCCGCTATGGACCTTGACCGTCGCCATACTGCGGGCTTGCCTTCCTGCTGGCTTAGATGCCCAGCATCCCGGTGACGCCGAGCGGCATGCGCAGGATCGTGCCCCACGAGCCGGACGTCATCTTCTGCTGCCATGCCGACGGCTCGGCGATGATCTTGTGGGCGCGGAGCTTCTCGTTGAAGGCCGCGTAGGCGACCTCCTGGCCCTGGATGCGCTTGACGATGAGCTGCATCGCGTTGCCGGCCGTCGAGTAACCCTGCGGGTTGACGCTGTTCTGGACGCCGTACTGCGGTGCCGTCATCACCTTCATCTTCGGGAAGCCCTTCTTGAGCAGGTCTTCCACGTAGACGCCGAACGAGTTGGCGAAGCGCAGCGCGAGCGCCGAGGCCGGCGACATCGCCAGCGTCATCTCGTCGTCGAGCTCCACCGTGCCGTTCGTCTGCGCGATCAGCTTCTCCACCAGCGCGACGATGTCGTTGTAGACCTCGTTGGCGGTCGCGTTCGGCGTGTTGCCGGAGAACCACGACGTGCCGCCAGCGGCCTTGAGCGCCGGCGTGAGGTAGGCCGACAGGTACGGGTTGTTGACGATGCCGTAGTTCTGCAGGCCGGAGATGCCGAACGCGTAGGAGAGGTTCTGGTACCGGTTGAGCAGGTCCGACGCCGAGACGTTGAGCTCGCTGACGTAGTTGATACGGGCGAGTCCGGCGCGCTCCAGCTCGCGCTCGCCGTAGCGGACGAACGTCTGGAACAGGTACGACTGGAAGTTCGGGAAGTTGAGGTTGACGCCCGCGCGGCCGTTGTTGTTGAAGTCGCCGTACGACGACACCTCGCCGGTCTCTTCGACGACCGGGAAGATGCGGGTCTCTTCGAGCCAGTCGCCGGCCTTCTGCTCGCCGAGGATCGCGGCGAAGTTGAGCGGCGTGAAGACGATGCGGATGACCTTGGGGTCGATCGCGGTCGTCAGGATGGACGGGATGCCCGAGTTCGGGTCGGTGGAGAGCGTCGGCTGCGCGTCGAACGCGAGCCGGTAGTCGCGCTTCCACGCGTCGGGCATGTACATGGTGACGCCCGGCAGGACGACGCCGTTCTGCTCAAGTGTGGCCTTATCGGCCTGCCACTCCGCCCGCGCCTCTTGAAGGTTCATCTTCGTCGCTCCTGTTAGCCGTTCAACCGTTCCGATGATGTTCGCTTAGTAGACCGGCTTGTCCGTGATCTTGACGAGCTCGCCCGGCAGGCCGGTCGACACCGCCCAGAACCTTGTTTCGATGGCAGTCGCGAACGACATGGTCGTGGTCGCCACCGCGGTGTTGTTGTTGACGATCATCGTCTGGGTGACCGTGCCGGAGCCCGAGATGCTCCACATGACGACCGTCGGCGGGCCGGTGACCACGCCGGAGCCGAACACGATGTCGCCGACCGCAACCGGGACCGTGGTCGACGGCTGGCCGCCGACCGTCAGCTGGCCGTAGCCGCCGACGATCGCCGTGGTCTGCGCCACCGCCTGCTCGTTCATCGACAGCAGGAAGGTGCCGGTGCCGGTCGGCGTGCCCGAGAGCACGGCGACGACGACGCCCACGCCGTTCGCGGTGATGGTCGCGCCCGGGTAGACGCCGCCCGAGCCGTTGGCGGTGACCGTGAGGATGTCGCCGGTGATCGAGCCGGTGACGGTGAACTGCTGCGAGGTGATGACCGCGCTCGTGCCGATGGCGGCGAGGCCGCCGACCGTGCCAGAGGCCGCGAACGACACCTGGCCGTTGACGACGGAGGCGAAGGCCTTCTGGCCCACCAGCGCGTCGGTCGTGCCGTTGTTGACGCACCAGAAGTCGCCGCCGGTCATCAGCGTGACCGGGAAGCCCTGCGGGATCACCTGCGTGTAGTAGCCGAGATAGGCGGTGATCAGCGCCTGTTGCGCGCGGTGCACGAAGCCCGATGGCGGGACCAGCGCGGTGCCGTACGCCGACGTCGGCTGGATGGTGATCGCGGAGTTGAAGACCTGAGACGGCGCGCCGTCCGCGTCGGGCGGGTACTTGGCCCACGCGAACACGCCGATGGTGACACCGCCCGCGCCGGCCACGAGGCCGCCGGGGCCCGCGTCGAAGCTCCAGTATGGGTTCTGGCTGGCGAAGTCGCCGGCCACCGCCATAGCGGGCTGCGGGTACGCTTGCGTCTGGAAGCCGCCGGTGCCGCTCATGTCTGTGGTCTCCTAAGAGTTAAAAACCGCGTAGTCCGTTGTGCTGCGCCGCCTTACTGGACGACGATCCGATCGATGCCCGGGTAGCGCTTCGACAGCCTGTCCTTGGCCGCCTCGTCCATGCCGAGCTGCTCGCCGCTGTCGCCGCCGCGCTCCGCCGGCCGCGCACCCGGCTTCGGGTGCAGGCTGATGATCTTGGAGAGCGCCGACTCGTGAATCTCTTCGGCGCCGTCGACGCCCATCATCTTGAGCGCGTGGCGGCGGACCTGCTCCGCGCTGTCGAAGGCCATCGTCGCCGGGATCTCGCCGACCCACGGCCGCACCTCGTCGAGCGCGATCCTGATCTGGCGCGCGGTCTCGGTCACGCGCTTGACGGTGGCATCGGTCGCAGCCTTGATCGCTGCGTCCATAGCGCCCTTGCTGACCATGTCCTTCATGGAATCTTTCGCCTTCTTCTCGGCCTCGTCCTTCGCCGCCTTGTCCTTGGCTGCCTTGATTTCGGCGTCCTTGGCGGCCTTGTCCTTGGCCTCGCCTTCCTTCGCCGAGTCCTCTTCCTTGTCCTTCTCGAACGACGCGTCGTTGGCTGGATCCTTGACGCCCTCGAACGAGGCGTCCTTCTCCTTCTCGTCTTCGTCGACCTCTTCGTCGTCCATCGCCGGCTTCGGCATCATGTCGCAGGCCTTCATGATGTCGTCCTCGCTCATGCCCTTCTCTTTGAGGAAGGCCTTGAACGGCTCGGCGTCGAAGGTCTTGCCCTTGTCCGCCTTCTCGAAGTCCTTGCCGACCTTTTCGGGGATGCCGAGGTTGGACTCGCCGTGGGCGGCCGCCTCCATCGCGTTGTGCTGCGACTCGCTGACCGATTCGTCGGCGACGTTGCTGGACGTGCCCTCGATCGCGTCGAGCAGCTTGACGACGTGGCCCATGTGCGGGTCGGCGTCCTTGGCGAGCTTGCCCTTGAGCGCGGCGTCGAGCGCGATCTTGATCTTTTGCGCCTTGAAGTTCTTGGCGGTGACGTCCTTGAAGACCGGCATCAGGTTGATCTTCGCGTCCTTGGCGAGGAGCGGCTTGATCGCGGCGGCCGTGAGCTGAAGGGCGGTGTTGGCGAACTTCGTCGGCTTCGGCATGTTCTTTCCCTTCTGATCCAGGAGCGCCGCGTCGAGGCCGAGCGTGCGGATGACGTCGCGGGGGTCGCGGTACTTCTCTCGGAGTGCGTCGCCCAACCGTGTCATCAGCAAATGCCTTCACCACGCGCGTAAGCGTGCGCGGATGATTGCCGCATTTTCTTTTGTTTCGATAGTATGGACGGTCAGTAGAAGCGCGGTGTCAGCCCACAGCGCGCGTCTGGTCCAGCACCTTGTCCACGATCTCGGGGTGATTCGAGATCACCGAGATGAGTATGCGCGCGGCGCCGATCGGCGGGTGCCGGCCCTGCTCCCAGTCGCGCAGCGTCGACAAGTTGAAGCCGTACTTGTTGGCGAACCGCACCTGGCTCAGGTTGAGGCGTTCGCGGATGCTGCGCACGTCGATCCCGTAGTCGACGGTCTGCGACGTCTTCACTTCGACCATGCTCATGCTGCTGCCAGTCCCATCTTGATCAGCTCTTGCTCGACGTTTGCCCACAGCTTCTCGTTGCTGTCGCCGACGACAACCTCGGGGCCCTGCCGGCCGTCCTCGACGAGCGCGACGTGGTTGAAGACGATTTCCCTCATCACGCCGTCGTAGTGCTCGCCCTGGTAGGAGCCTGGCGTCATGTCGGGCTTGTAGTGGTAGCCCGGCGACAGCTCCTCTTTCTCGCCGGTCTCGACGCCGTCGATATCGGCCGCCGGCCAGATCGTGATGCCGTTGCGGATGAACGGCGCGGTCCATTCGGCGCTCGTGCCGACGGCGCCCACAACGTCGTGCGGGCGGTGGTCGTCGGCTGACACCGGCACGTGCTTGCGCAGCAGCGGCACGCCGTTGATCGTCTGCATTCCTTTCTGCAGCTCGTCGGGGTCGCGCAGCAGCTGGTAGACTTGGCTTGGATCGAGGCCGAGTTCTTCCCAGCCAGGAATTTCCTCGCCGCGGTACGGGCTGACGCAGGCCTTGCAAAGGTTGGTCATGCCGACGTGCAGGCGACCGTCCTTGTCGCGCGTGCGCACCGAGTCCTTGTCCATCGCCAGCCTGATCGACGAATCGGTAGCGACGAGGTCTCCCGGCAGCTTTTCGTCGCCGACGTCATCCATGCGCTCGCCGCCTGTGAGCTCGAACTGTTCCTTGTTCGGGCCGTTGTCCTGTTCGTCGCCAGCGTGCTCCGGCTCGCGCGCCTCCTCGGCAAAGAACTCCAACAGGCCGCCGACGAGCCCGCGCCAGTCGTCCGGCTCCATGTCGATCGCGCCGTCGAGCGCGTCACGCGCTTTCTTGCGCAGGTCCGCGAGCGGCATCCCGGAATTGGCGGCGGTCGACAGCATCGGCTGGTCGTGCGCCGTCGGGTCCACGTTGGCGTGCATGCTCTTGGCCTTCTCGAGGTTGCCGCCGGCGGCTTTGCCGGCGTTCCGCAGCGAAGATCGGAGGTGGCCGTCGGCCTCGCCCTCCCGCGTCGACTTCTCGGCGTCGACGATCGACCAGTTCGAGTCGCCGGCGATCGCGCCCAGCGTCCGCCGCAGGTTCGGGTGCAGCGGTTGCGGCGGCGAATCAAGCGGCGCCCACGCCCATGCGACGTGGTCCTCGTCGAGCGTGGGGATGAACTCCGAACCGACCTCCTGGCGGAAGGTCGCGAAGCCGTCGCTGTCCACGACGTGCTTGGGCGGCGGCGCCGTCGACTCTTCGGGCCTGATCCACCCGGTCTCCTCGCGGGCCTCACGCATGGCAGCGTCTATGGCGCGTTCGCCGCGGTCGAGGTGGCCGCCGGGCAGGCACCACACGTCCGGGTGCTCGTCGCTGTCTGGCGCTCGCAGCAGGAAAAGCATGCGGCCGTCGTTGGTGACGAAAGCGATGCCGGCGGCCTTCACGCGAGCCTCCGGCCGACAACGTCGGTCCAGACGGCTCTCGTCTTGTCGTCGACCCGCCAGCTCTTGCCGTCGATCGGCGCGGTCACGGCCTCGCACTTCCACGAGTATACCTTCGCCGCCTGCGGCGACATGAGCGCGGCCATGAACGCCGGCAGCCCCCACAGCCAGTGAAGCAGCCGGCCCTGATAGGCGGCCGAACAGTGCAGGCCGAACTTGCGGCGGCGCAGACTCATGACGGCCATCCCGAGGTATCGGCGCACAGCAGGCGTTCGCGGGCGTCGAACATGCGTTGGGCGAAGTCGCGCCTCTGGTCGTCGGTCATGTGGCCGTTGTCCATCGCCTCGATCTCTTCCTTGGTCGCCATCAGACCTGGCCGCGTCCAGAAGAACATCGGGCCCATCTCAGCGATGCTGACGGCGGCGCGCGGTACCGCGGTGACGGTCACGTCCATGATTTGCGCATTACCACGAGATGGTTGAGCGCGAAAAGGGCCGCCGCTCATTCGTCTGTAGACGGCTCCAACAGCCCGATTTGCGTGTACGGCGCCACCGGCGTCGGGAACGAATCAACAAGCATGCTCGCGGTCTGGTTCGCCTGCGTGATCCAGCTCGGGTCCGACCGCGGCGGCCGGTCGTCCTCCCAGTTGCCGCGCAGGATCGCATCGCGCAGCACGATCAGAGACGCTATCGCCTTGTCGAGGTGGTGGAGGCCTGCCTTTGATTCGGTGTCGTGGTCTTCGCCCTCGCAGAACTGCGCGATGTGGCGGGCGGCGCCGTCCGTGTAAACCGAGGCGACGATGGTGCCGACCACGCGGTAGTTGAAGGCGCCGTACTTGCGGGCGCCCTCCATCATCGCGAGCGCAACGCCGGCGAGCACGCGCAGCGGCACCACCGAGAACAGCGGCACCTTGCGAATGCCGAAGTCCTGCTTCGGGTTGCCGGCTACGGTCACAGCAAGATGGCCTTCACGACGTGGACGGCGTCGGCGAGCGTCGGCACCCGGTAGCCTATCGCCTCGCTGATCATCATGTGCTCGTGCGGATTACCGGACGGCTCCATCGCGCACACGATCGGCGTGCGCACGACGTCGGCCATCCCGATCTCCAACACCGTGCCGATCGACACGGCGGTCGCGCCCAGCAGGTTGACCAGCAGCACGTCGCAGCGCGTCGCGTCGAAGCGGTCGCGGGTCATCACGCCGCGCGGCAGCGACAGCACGCCGAGGTGGGCGTACTCCTCGCCGGTGCCGGAGATGGGCCCCTTGAGCGCCGCGAGGTAATCCTTGCCGCGCATCGGCGACAAGCCCTTGATGCCGACGCTGTTGAGGTCGGCGGCCACCGCGTGCCGCCAATCCGTCGCGCCGTCATACGTCAGGCCCGTTATCGGCCCCGCCAGGTAAACCGTGTGCATCCTTCTTGCTCCTTCGCTTGCGCGGCCGCGGCAGGTCGGTCCGGCCGGTGACCGCTGATTTCAGAATGAACTGCATGCAGGTGACGTCGTTGTCGTCCGGGCAAATGCCCGACACGAGCGTGTAGCCCTGGTCCGTCTCCGCGTAGAGCCAGCCAACCGACCGCACGTTCTGCGGCTTGGCCTGCTCCGCGACTTCGGCGGCGCCGCTGAACCACGAGTCGTGGGAGACGTGGTCCTGCCAATCGATGATAACGAGCGGCAGAATCGATGTGTCGACTTCCCGCGCGTCGATGTCGGGCTTCTTAGACTTGAGGCTCCTCATTGCCGCCTCCATCGTCGTCGGCCTCCGGCACCCACTGCGGGCGGACCACGGTCGCCGGCCCCGTGTAGAGCGAGCCCTCCTCGGGCGCGCCGAGGTAGAGCGGCTGCTCGGTGATGACGCCGTGGCGAGGGTGGACGACCAGCATGTTTTGCCTGGCGGGCTCCGGGTCCGCGCGCAGGTCGCGCGCGAACTCATTGTAGCCCGCGACGGAGCCGTTAGCCCACCCGAAAGAGGTCTTGCCGGTCGTGTGGTAGTGGCCCGTGAGCACGAAGTGCACGGCCTTGCCAGAGCGCCAGCTCGTGTCGACGAGCTTGCGGTGGCCCTTGATGATCGCAGCCATTGGCCCGATGAACCCCGTACCGCCGCCGCGGCCGCCCATCGTGTCGCCGTGGTTCATCAGCCAGTGCCAGCCGTAGGTGGAGAAGTAGGCGTCGGGGCTGGGGCTGCGGTACCACGTCACGCCGTCGAGCCCGCGCGTCGCCGCCTGCGTGAAGTCGCCGGCGAGCATGTCGAAGCTCGACGCCGACCGGCGCTTGCTCTGCGGCTTCGGCGTCGACCGCCCGTGGTTGCCCGGCACTTGGTAGACGCGCATCGGGCACTTGACCTCTGCGCGCACCAGCACGATGCCGCCGGCGATGTGTTCGCCGACCTCGCGCACCGTCTCCGGCAGCGACGGCAGATTTGTCTCCTCCAGCTCCTTGTGCAGGTTGCCGCTGATCATGTCGCCGCCCAGGCAGAGGATCACCTCGTCGGGCGGCGCGCCCTTCCAGTGCTCGGTCATCAGCGAGACGGCGTGCGTGAAGAACCGGCCGATGCGCACCTTGGCGATCTGCGCGTCATAGCGGTTGAGCCCGTCCATCTCGTCGAGGTAGACGGTCTCGCCGTACTGGATATCGGAGAGGTGGATGATGACCGTGCGCCCGCCAATCGACTCCGGACGGCTCGTCGGGATGACAAGCCGCGCGCGCAGCGGCTCCTGCGTTAGCCCGAGCACGCCGCGCTCGCGGGCTTCGGCTTCGGCGGCCCTGCGTTCGGCGTCCTTGAGCGCGGACTTGAGCCTTGAGACATCGTCGCGCAGGCGGCGTTCGGTGATCGGGTCTGGCGGCGGTGCCCCCTCTGCCGCCGCCGCCTCGGAAGAATACGCCGGCGCCTCGGCTGATTCGCCGGCCTCTATGCCCTCCCTCGGCTTGTATTTGCTCCAATCGACCTTGATCTCGTAGAGGCGCCAGCTGGTGCCGGGGACGTCAGGCTTGCCGACGCGATCGGAGAGCGTCTGCTGCGGCATGCCGAGGCGGTCAGCGGCCACGCGCACGGCGCTTTTAATGATGTGCCCGCGCTTGACGTAGATCGGATGGCCTTCGGAAAGAGCTTGCTCGACGGCAGCGATTTCGAGACGCGCGCGCTCGATGCCAATCATCTAAAAGCCCAGCACGCGCGTCGGGAAGCGAGAGCCCAAGATGTGCGCCCCTTATCCAGTCAGCTAGATGACCGACTAGCACGCCTTGTTTGACAACTCAATGAAACGACAAGGTTAACAAAGATTTGGCGCGCCCGCGACGAATCGAACGTCGGACCTCCTTGTTGCCGCCTACGTGGCAGCGGCTCGGTGCTCTCCCAGTCTGAGCTACGAGCGCAATCTGATGGTGGGTGCCGCAGGCGTTGCACCTGCGTCTCCGCGCTTTAGAGGCGCGGCGCTCTCCCTTGAGCTAGACACCCGAATCTCACTTCATGAGCGGCAACCTTTTGGTGATGGCGCGCGCGTCGGCCTTCGCTACCGGGCCGATGCCGACGGCGGTGACGACCGGCGAGCCGTCGAAGGACGGCGGCATGACGTGTTCTGATTCGACGACCATCGCGCACGGCAGCCCGGCCATGCGCGCCTCATAGTAGGCGTCGCACAGCGACTTCTCGTCGGGCACGGTCAGCACGATCTTGGTGCCGCCATCGGCGAGGTACGCGGCGATGATGTCGGGGGGTGCTTTGATGTACGAATCAAGAAACGCGTGGCCAACTTGGCTGGCGGCTTTGCCCGCGGTCATGAACAGGTCCGCGCGGACAATCGCGTAGAGGACGGGGTCGGCTACCTAGTTGTCGGTGGACTTCACGGTGTTGGCGCTCACAGAGAGGATCAACTCTCGACGCAACCCTTTAGAGGGGTCCGCTCTGCCACTGAGCTATGGGAGCTTTGGATTCTTGTCAAGGTACGGCACGCAGTTGATCGTGAACTTCTTCTCGTCGATCGCGCCGCGCACCGAGAAGCCGAGCGCCAGCCGCATCGTCTCGACGCACGCCTCCTGCGAGTCGTAGGCAACTTTCGAGTGCCACTCATGGTCGAGGTAGCAGTCGGCGCCGGGCGCGCAGGCGATGATGCCCATCCACAACTGGACGACGACTTGGGCTGACGTCATTATCGGCTCCCGCTCGCTTTCTTGAGGATCTTGGCCACGGCGTCGCCGACGGCCTCGTGGACGAAGCAAACCTCGCCATCAATGTCGCGATGCGTGTACACGTCGCCGCCGCCATTGAGCGGCGTCGGCACCATGACGTACTTCCACGCCGGGTCAACGCCGTGCGCGACCGTGCCGTGGAACGGGCCGCCGATCAGCGTAAAGTGTTTGATGTCGACGCTCATGCAGCCCCCGGCATTTTATTACCTTTAGAGCGATTTTCTGTTCGAGTCGTTACCCTGAGATTCCACGGCACGTGCAAGCCGCAGCTAATTTTATTCCGCAATGGATAATAATGGTCCACCTCTTGCGGAATACCG